>ENA-OQJZ01000043-OQJZ01000043.1-human-gut-metagenome-genome-assembly--contig:-NODE-43-length-156717-cov-32.508382_pt1 | contig 156717 bp, 136 predicted proteins | sample MGYA00242618_ERZ504785 | MGnify/ENA primary metagenome ERZ504785 (study PRJEB26092, sample SAMD00036354) | human gut metagenome | host: Homo sapiens | study: EMG produced TPA metagenomics assembly...
GCCCGTTCTCCATTTGTAGAAGTGTAGAAGTAGCAATCCATCAATGGAGACAATGAAAAGAAACCAATAAGTCGTACACGGTTACACGCCCGTTCTCCATTTGTAGAAGTGTAGAAGTAGCAATCCATCAATGGAGACAATGAAAAGAAACCAATAAGTCGTACACGGTTACACGCCCATTCTCCATTTGTAGAAGTGTAAAAGTATCAATCCGTTAATGGAGACAATGATAAGAAACCAATAAGTCGTACACGGTTACATGCCCATTCTCCATTTGCAGAAGTGTATAAGTAACAATCCATTAATGGAGACAATGAAGAAAAACAATAAGACGTACACGGCTGCATGCCCATTCTCCATTTGCAGAAGTGTATAAGTAGCAATCCGTTAATGGAGATAATGAAGAAAAAACATCAGTCATACACAGCTATATGCCCATTCTCCATTTGCAGAAGTGTAGAAGTAGTAATTCGTTAATGGAGAATAAGGTATGGAAAGAGCTGATTTTCCGTAGATGCACCTCCTCATCCCCGAATTATGGGCGTAAGTCACATGGTTATGGAGAGATATCCATCCTTTTATGGGGAGAGCAGCCGACAAATACCTGATGGAAATGCTCCGCAAACCACAGGGAAATAGCCTTACAATGGGCTGATACACAATAATTATTGGATAAACGTGGTCCGCTCCTGCGGACAGCAAGTTGTCTTTTCGTTAAACGAAAACCGGGCGGTTTAACGGCGTATTCGCCGCCAAACCGCCCTCGCCTTTACCTCCAGAGTCGGACAGTTCATAATATATTGAATATGATGATTTGTAAGGGTATGAAGTTTTTCTTAACCATATTATACGAGAAAATGCCCAATTTTCTCATTTAGGGGATTTCGATGTAATTGTAAAAACAAAGCTATTTATCCACTTTATCCACAACATTAATAGATCATAGTTTGTATTATGAGACTGGTTATTAATTTTTAAACGAAAAAATATGGCAACAATAAAAGTAAAATTTCGTCCCTCAAAGGTAAAAGGTAAAGCAGGCACCATCTGCTACCAACTCTGTCATAGACAGGAGAACAGGCAGATAACCACCGGTATGCGGATATTTCCTCATTGGTGGAATGAAAAAGAACGTGAACCGATTGTCGTTACTGGTAATGAAAATACGGTTTCAGCTTACAAAAGACAGATAGAAAGAGATTTGGAAATGGTGAGGGATATTATACGTGAACTGGATGGTAGTGGAAGGGAATATACACTATCTGAAGTGATTGGAAAATTTCATTCAGGGAAATTAGAAACAGGTATGTTGGGATATCTGAAAAGAGAAGTTTCCCTTCTTTTAGATGCAGGTCAATTCGGTACTGCGCATAATTATCAGCGTACCCTGAACAGCTTCTCCTCTTTTTTGGATGATATTGACATCCCCCTTTCCATGCTGAATTCCGAATTGCTTTGCCTATATGAAAAATGGCTGGGAAAAAGGAGGGTGAAAAAGAACAGCAGCTCGTTCTACATGAGAATTTTACGAGCTGCTTATAATAAGGCTGTGAAGGAAAGACTTGTTGTACAGACTTTTCCTTTCAGTGAAGTATACACTGGTATCGCAAAGACAGCGAAACGTGCCATAAAGGAGGATACCATCTTGAAACTGCAACAGCTCGATCTGTCCGGCTCATCTGCACTAGCTCTTTCACGGGACATGTTTATTTTCAGTTATTCTACCCGTGGCATGGCATTTGTTGATATGGCTTACTTGAAAAAGACTGATGTAACAGGTGGGATGATTACTTACTGCCGTCACAAAACCGGACAACTCTTGGCATTGCGTATAGAACCCTGTATGAAAATGATATTGGAACGCTATATGTCAGATACATGGGAAAGCCCTTATGTTTTCCCTATCATTACTTCTGAAGATCCAGAACTAGCTTATCGGCAATATCAGAACGGGCTGAATTACCATAATCAAAAGTTGAAACTGCTGGGAAAACAGATTGGTGAAAAGTTACCTCTTTCCTCATACCTTGCCCGCCACAGCTGGGCTACCGCAGCACGTAACCATAACGTACCACTTTCGGTCATCAGCGCAGGGATGGGGCACACCTCTGAGAGGACAACCCTTATCTATCTGGATTCTTTGGATAACACGATAATAGACAATGCTAATAATCGAATTTTGAAGAAATTGAATTTTATGGTTTCTACGTAAGAAACATAGAAATACAGTGCAAATATAAGCATTATAAGTAAAATGGAAAAGCAATAAGAACAATTTAAATCTTAATTTTACCCCCCCCCGGTATATATCTAATTGATTATCAATATATTATGAGATAATTTAATATGATTCTAAATAACATCCTGATTCATTTGTAAAATGAAAGGATCTTATTCCTATTGTTTGCTTAAGTATATATTCGAGTTACAAACCGATTAAACCGAGCAAAAAACATTTTTTTGTTCGGTTTATTAGTCTGTTTATCAAGCAAAAGAACAGCATCTCCATCTCTTACGTAGAAACGTAAAAAATACAGGGTTACGGTCTTCCATTTACTGTAGTCAGGAATGGTCCGAGATCCGAATTTTCATATTGAAAATATGCGGATAACCTTGATTGCTGTACTTCTTTATCTTAAAATCTAAGGTAAAAGTGCAGGAATGGGAAGTATGTCCTTTTTTTAACTAAAATAAACATAACACTCATTGAACTCCCTAACATGTAACGCCAAACATTGGTTCGCTCTAAAAGTATTTTATAACAAAGTTTTTGAAATAGAGGAATCCTTGGAAAAAGAACAAATAAAATCCTATATACCTTGTGAAGAGGTGTTGATTGTTCGGAATGGAATAAAAAAAACTATCCGTAAACCTGTTATCAATTCACTAATGTTTTTTCAATCCACAATATTAGAGGCTGTGAATGTACAGGAGCGATTCAAAGACAAAGTGATTTTGTATACAAGAAACAAGGACGGGAGAAAGAGGCCTCTTGCCATTCCTGAACGTGAAATGAATATTTTTATGCTGGTTTCCTCGTCCGGGGAGCAAGGTATGGAATATTTTGGTGCGGATGAACCTAAATTTCATTGTGGGGAACATGTAAAGGTGATTGACGGGAAATTCAAAGGTGCAGAAGGGTATATTTGCCGTATACGGAAAAACAGCCGTCTGGTTGTTGTCATAGAAGGTGTCTGTGCAGTGGTTACTTCCTATATACCAAAATGTTTTTTAGCAAAAATACCATAAAACATGATTTGAAATACTGAACATTTTTACATATGAACTATTTTCTCTATTTCATATTGGGGGGATGGATGGTCGCTGTAACTCTTGGAATGATTGTCATCCCTAAAATCTTGTTAATATCTTACAAGAAGCGTTTGTTTGATGAGCCGGACAAGCGGAAGGTACATACTCTACCTGTTCCGCGTTTGGGAGGCTTGTCTTTTTTTCCAGTCATATTGATTTCCCTCTGTTTAATCATGGGAATACGCTATCATTTAGGTTTTCCGCTTGAAAATCTAGATGCAAATCAAGTCCTTTGCGAGTTTCTTTTTTTTGCCGTGGGGAGCATGATGCTTTATTTGGTTGGTATAACGGATGATTTAATCAGTTTAAGCTATCGCCATAAATTTTTGGTGCAAATTCTAAGCGGCTTGTTGCTTGTCTGTCCGGGAGAATGGATCAATTCTCTCGGAGGATTGTTCGGGATTTATGAGATCCCAATCTTTCTGGGGATTCCTCTTACCCTGTTTGTTGTAGTATACATTACTAATGCGATAAATTTGATAGATGGTATCGATGGTCTGGCCTCCGGATTATGCTGCATTTCGTTAGTTGTATTGGGTACGGTTTGTGCCGTACGAGAAGAATACATTTATTCTTTACTCGCATTTACGACATTTGGTGTGTTGATACCATTTTGGTTTTATAATGTTTTCGGTAATGCACAACGGGGGCATAAGCTCTTCATGGGGGATGCGGGAAGCTTGACTTTAGGTTATATTATCAGTTTGCTGGTCATTCACCTGAGTATGGCAGATACGAAAAATGGAGAAAGAATGAATACGGACATGATTCTGGCTTTTTCCACTTTGATAGTGCCTCTGTTTGATGTGGTCCGTGTGGTCGTACACCGTTTACGTGAAAAGAAGAACCCGTTCCTGCCAGATCAGAACCATTTTCATCATAAACTGCTTCGTACCGGAATACGTGTTCGTACCGTCATGGTGACCATCTTATGTGTATCCTTGTTTTTTATTGGATTTAATTGGATACTGGCAGAAAAGATCGAAACGGTTTGGTTACTCATTACGGATATCGTTTTATGGACGTCAATGCAATTATGTATTAATTACGCTATCCGCTTGCATACGAAAAAGAAATTATTAAATTTAAGTTAAAAATATTTACATGAAAATATTATTAAAATTCATCTTCTTGCTCCTTTCAGTGGCTTGTTTATTGAGTTCCTGCTCAACATCTAAAAATATCGTTTATTTTCAGGATCTTCATCCAGGGGAAAGTGAGGTGGTAATTGCAGATTCCTTGGAAATTAGGGTCCGTCCGGAAGACAAGATTTCCATCATAGTGAACAGTCGTGATCCGCAACTGACAGACCTTTTCAATCTTCCTTACGTAACCAGACAATTGGGACAATCTTCTTTACGAGGCTCTGTCGGTTATAATCAAGGTGTTTCTGGATATACTGTGGATGATCAAGGAAACATTGATTTTCCCGTACTCGGAAAAATTCATGTGGCAGGAATGAAACGTGTTGAAATTGCCTCCTATATAAAGGATGAGTTGGTTTCCAAAAATTTAGTGAAAGATCCAGTTGTAACTGTAGAGTTTATGAATCTTTGTTTTTCCGTCATGGGGGAAGTAAACGCTCCCGGGCGGTTCAACATCGACCGCGACCGGTTGACGATTCTCGACGCACTGAGCATGGCTGGAGACCTAACCATTTACGGGAACCGGGAAAAAGTGCTTGTATTACGCCAGGAGGGTAACACACAACGAGTGTATGGAGTTAATCTGACTTCCGGGGAACATATTTATACATCTCCCGCCTATCACCTGCAACAGAACGATGTGGTGTATGTGGAACCGAACAGTACAAAAGCCCGCCAATCCACTGTGAACGGGAATAATGTGCGAAGTACCTCTTTCTGGATCTCTCTCGCTTCATTGTTGACCAGTATTGCGGTTCTTATTGTAAAATAATTAATAATTTCGTTTAACAAAATAGCTCATGGCAATACAAAACAATACAAAACCGGGACAGGCTGATGATTTCCTACGCATACAAGATCTGTTCTATCTCTGTGCCGCCAAATGGCAATGGTTTGTCCTTTCCTTGCTCGTAGCATTCGGAATCGGCTATTATTATTTGCTAAAAACACCTCCGGTTTATACTCGTACAGCGGAACTTTTGGTCAAACGGGAATACCGGGGACGGTCTATCTCATCCGATATTGAAGGCTTTGATAATTTCGGTTTGTTTCGTTCGGCGACGAACGTCAACAATGAACTGGTCGCTTTGCAGTCTCCTTCCGTCATGACGGAAGTGGTGAAACGTCTCCATTTGGACATGAGCTATTATGCTCCAGGACGTTTTCATGACCGGTTACTTTATGGAATGACACTGCCTTTTCAAGCGAACATTGCCGGGATTCAGGAGAATGATTTTGCCGGATTCACGGTAAACGTCTACAAAGACGGACGTGTGCAACTTTCTGATTTTGTACTGAAAGGTGAGTTGCTTAAGGAGGTCAAGCCTGTTACAGGAAAATTTCCCGGCACGTTAAATACTCCACTTGGAAAGGTTACCTTAGAAGCAACGTCCGGTTATGTTCGTGGAACGGAGTATAAAGTGCATGTAGTCCGTTCCGGGTTGTATGGAGCGGTCGGAACCTGCTCTTCCCGCCTTTCCGTTGCTTTGAACGACGAGGAGTCAACGGTATTGAGCTTAAGCTATAGGGACGTGTCCCCGGCCCGTGCGGAAGATATTCTAAATACGGTGATAGCCGTTTATAATGAAAACTGGGTGAAGGACAAAAATCAGGTTGCTGTTAGCACTAGTCTTTTCATCAGTGATCGATTGGCAGTAATAGAAGGTGAACTGGGTAATGTGGACGAAAATATATCCTCTTACAAAAGCGAGCATCTTCTACCTGACGTACAGGCGGCTTCCAACCTGTATATGGCGCAAAGCAGCCAGACCAGTTCGCAAATCCTTGCGTTGAGCACTCAACTTTCCATGGTAAGATATATCCGTAATTATCTGGCCACTACGGCTGAGCAAAACCAGTTACTTCCTGCCAATTCTGGCTTAGAAAATGTCGGAATTGAAAAACAAATTTCCGAATACAATACGCTTCAGTTACAACGGAATAATCTAGTAGCAAACAGTAGCGAGCAAAATCCTTTGGTCATGGATCTAGACCAGTCATTGGCAACTATCCGGGGGGCTATCATTTCATCCATCGACAATTTGGAAGTGACGTTAAATACCCGGATTCGGAACTTGCAACGCAACGAGCAGCAGACAACTGACCGCATAGCGGCCAACCCGACACAAGCCAAATATCTTCTTTCGGTAGAACGTCAGCAAAAAGTGAAGGAGGCGCTTTATCTCTTTTTATTGCAAAAACGAGAAGAAAATGAATTGTCCCAAGCGTTTACAGCCTACAACACCCGCATCATCACCCCTCCCATGGGCAGTATGGTACCTACGGCACCGGTACGCCGTAATATCTTGCTGGTGGCTTTTGCTCTCGGATTATTGATCCCTGCTGTGATTATTTTCATGCGCGAGAACATGAACACGAAGATTCGGGGTCGAAAAGATCTGGAAAACCTCTCCCTACCTTTTGCCGGAGAGATCCCTTTGTGTGGACAGAAGTCCCGCCGAGCAATTCTAACAAAAAAAGTGAAAGAAAAGAACTCTGTGGTTGTCAAGGAAGGCAAGCGTGACCTGATTAACGAGGCCTTCCGTGTCCTGCGAACTAACGTGGAGTTCATGTCTGGTGAGGAAAAACACTCGCAGATATTGGTGGTGAGTTCGTTCAATCCCGGTAGTGGAAAGACTTTCCTGACAATGAATCTTGCTGCCAGTCTGTCCATTAAAGGAAAACGAATATTGGTTATTGACGGAGACTTGCGGCATGGAAGTGCGTCAGCCTATGTCGGTTCACCGAAAACAGGTCTGAGTGATTATTTAGGAGAACGGTTGGAACAATTGGATGAAATCATCCAGCCGGTTCCGGATTATGCAAACCTGTTCATTCTGCCGGTAGGAACTATCCCTCCCAACCCGACAGAATTGCTTGAAAAGGAACGATTCGTCACACTGATGAACAGTTTCCGCAAAGAATTTGATTACATTCTGATAGACTGTCCACCGGTAGAATTAGTGGCTGACACACAAATCATAGAGTCGCAAGCGGATCGAATGCTGTTTGTTGTTCGTACCGGTTTGCTAGAACGTTCCATGCTGAACGAACTGGAAATTTTTTACAAGGAAAAGAAATTCAAAAATATGGCACTGGTGCTCAATGGTACGGAAGTGAACAACAGGAGTTACAAGTACGGTTATCGCTATGGTTACCATTATGGCTATGGTTGCGGTTATCCGTATGATTCAGATAAAAGGTAAGACGATGTGGCCATTCAAAAAAAGATACTTATTGCAGGAAAGTGGTATCTTGCAAGGACGCACTGATTGGCACAGTCATATCCTGCCCGGTGTAGATGATGGGGTACAAACGGTGGAAGAAGCCCTGCAAATCCTTGCAGAATACGAGAGGTTAGGTATTCGAGAAGTTTGGCTCACTCCCCACATCATGGAAGATATACCTAACACCACTGCTCTTCTCAGGGAACGTTTCATAGAACTGCAAGCCCTTTACATCGGTCCGATAATTCTGCATCTTGCGGCTGAAAACATGCTCGACAACCTTTTTGAGGAACGGTTAGAAAAGAAAGACCTGCTTCCCTTAGGTGAGAACGGTGACCATCTACTGGTGGAAACTTCCTACTTTAGCCCACCAATAGGATTAAGCAACATCCTGTTTCGCATCAAGGCTAAAGGTTATCATCTTGTCCTTGCCCATCCGGAACGGTATGTTTATATGGGAGAATCAGAGTACTGCCAACTAAAAGGGCTAAACGTGAAATTCCAGCTCAATCTCTTTTCATTGAGTGGTGCATACGGTGCGAGGATAAGGAAGAAAGCCGAATGGTTGATGAAAAACGGCTTCTACGATCTGCTAGGAAGTGATGTCCATCGCTTTATGATCTTGAAGGAAGCCATATACAAACAAAAATTACCACAAATCGGTCACGAACAAGTATTCAAAACCAATTTGTGATAATTGAAAACAGATTAGACAACAGATTCAAGGCCACAATACTCCTTGACCACATCAAAGTTCGGATAGCAAGGCTTTTTCGAATCGAAGTTATAATGATTCACAATTAACATTTTTGAATAATATCTATACAAATTCTAAGCAGTTTATTTTGAAACAACCCTTTTTGAGTTAGTATAGGTGTCGCAAGGAATCTTGCCATCACGGGGGTATCTACTAACATATGCCACGTCAAGTTGGTCGCTTCAAATGTCTCTACGACTTTTCAAGCTATTACCGTGGCAACATGGTTCTAAATTTATAGTTATAGAAAAGTAATATCTCAATCTTAACAACGGATTAGATGTAGTCTATCGTTTGACTATCATAACATTATATCGCTACTCGAACGATTTGACATGTCTTTATGTCCAACACTCGAGAGCTTTCGCACCTTAATTCTGTAGATATCATGCCAGTTGGAACAGGAATTATCGGAAGTAGCTGATATGTAACTTAAGGAAAGTAAAATATGTTGTTCCAGTCGGGAAAAAATATATTTCAAGTAGAGAAAATTTACAGTATTTGCGACCAAGTATATTTTTAAAGTTTAACATAAAAAAAACAAACAACTTAAATTTAAAATATGATACAATATCGAAACACTAAAGAAGATTTTTGGAACACATTGGATCAACAACATGGTTCCATTATATGTCCTTGTTGTGGACGCGAAATGAGTCTTCAGTATTCAACCAGCTATAGACTGAAATTCACTCCAAACACATGTTCCATAATGAATCATCAATTGGAATTGTACAGGCAAACAATCTTCATGATAGAAAATTCATTGAGAAGACATAATTCTCGTGAAATAAACTATTACTCTAAAGACACGTGTTATTCCGTTGATCAAGAAAATATGCAATCTGATGGGTCTATAAATTCTCCCATAGCTGAGAAAGTATCAAAGTTCATAGGAGAACTTAATATGGAGAAAATCGACGATGTTGTGAGGGACGTTCCTCGGCTGTCAGCATTTGAAGAAAGAAAATACACGGGGGAAAAGTTCCTACGTATCTTTGAACCCCCTCATTTGAATGGAGGACTGATAGATCTGACTTTTGAACAACCCAAGATAGACAGACTTCTTACCATTGAAGTACCGGCAATTTATATAATCAATAAACTAAACGATACAGACTGTGAAGAAAATCACAGAGGAAACATAATTTTAGAACAGTTAAGACGAAGATTGCCGACCATCATGGAATATTGCCAAAAAATAGCCCTGTATGATAAGGAGAAAAATGCGACTGAAAGCCTTTCAAAGCTTATTGCCATTTTGGAAGTTTATTTTGGAGACACAGAAGGTGCTGTTTACGATTTGGTTATTGAGAAATTTTCTTTTGGTAACTATTCTATTTTCCGAGATTGGAAGACATTAGCCTTATTGTTAAAGTCTTCATATTTCATATCAAAACTCAAAAATCAATTCCAATCATATTGCGATTTCGTAGAACAAAACACAGAAGAAGCACAAAAAAATATTGATGAGCTTGCCGATACACTTTGTCTTGGTAGTAATACCAATAAAGCCAAATTGGACAATTTGCTTCAACATGTAGATGGTTTGAAAGATGTTATTCTTTATATGACTGATTTTGTATGTGCGGGGGCTCCAGCTACAATTCCATCCGGAGCGGCATATACTAGAAGGTTTCATAATCAGAAAAAAATTTCACTCATAAAAGATGAAGTAGAGGTCGAAGCAGAAATATGTGGCTGGTTACCTAAAGAAGAACCAACTGAAAGTCTTTTGTTAGTAGGAGGAACGGCTTCAAGTAAGACAACATTACTACAAGCAACCATTGTACAAGTAAAACGAGCAGCAGCCAAATTAAAAATGATATTTGAACCATGCTCTCCATTAAGTAAAATGTTGCTTGATTATTATGAGCAACATTATGACGATGGTAAATGGTCCGGAGCAACTGAAACAGGAAGCCGAACGTCTTTACAATTAAAATTGTTTCAGGCAGCAGAACCGTCTAAAGTTTCATATCTAGTCATTAATGATATTGCTGGTGAAAAATTTGAAGAAATGCTTCAAAAGGAAACTAACTTTGAAGAAATAGAATCCCCTTTAGCTAATGCTAACAATATAATCTTCCTATTTGATTTGGTTGCATGGCGTCATTTGATGACCCTCACCAATGAAAGTTCTACTGATGAGTGGAAAAAAATAAAGGAACAGAAAGACAACCATGCCGAGTCTGGAAGAGGATGCATGGACAGCCATGCTCTCTTGATAGATTTCATTTCTAAACTCAAGCAGATGCATGGAAATAAGGAAGAATTAATCGACCGTACATTTATGCTTGTCATTCCTAAAGCTGATTTATATATCGGCGAAGGCATGTTCTTGCGACAGTGGATAGATAAGCTTGTAAAAAACAAGTTCCTGGAACAAGTTGGAACTGATGGAGCTGGTAAATATATGACAACATGGGAATTTCCGAATGAAAAAGGTGATAATAAATTTGCTGTAGCTTTAAATGCCATCAAAAATATGTCTCAATTGGCAGAAGAGGCAATAAAGGAAGTCGCCAAGGGACAAGAAGAGGAAAGCGAAGCTGCTATATCTGAAAAACGAATCGCACAGCAAGTAGAAGCGACTTTACTCTATTTGCAGAAAACATTTAAGGATGTTAAGGTTGTACCTGTTTCCGCATTAGGACAAGATCCGGAAATCAAAACTGCTACAAGTGAAGAATTTGAATGTAAAGCTACTCCTCTATTCTGTGAGGCATTATTATTATTACCTATTATTAAGAATTATAGTGATGATAGCAAACTATCTAATTGATTTTAAGGATAACTATTTTTTTGATAATAGCTTATTAAAAATTTGTTTATACGACTGATATTAAATTGTTATAGATCAGGATACAAAGTATGATATAATGAATTGTAATAAAAAAATATCAAAGTATTATTTTGAATAACAAAATGAAAACGTATAAGATTGCTGTAGCTGGGACAGGCTACGTTGGGATGAGCATTGCCACACTCTTGGCGCAGCACCATGAAGTGACTGCCGTTGATGTCATTCCCGAAAGAGTGGAGAAGATAAACTGTCGAGTGTCACCTATACAGGATGATTATATCGAAAAGTATTTGGTGGAAAAAACGCTGAACCTGACAGCTACTCTTGATGGTGTCGCTGCCTATCGGGATGCCGACTTCGTGGTAATAGCTACACCTACCAATTATGATCCAGTGAAAAACTATTTTGACACGAGCCATGTAGAGGAAGTGATTGGATTGGTGAAGAATGTTAATCCTAACGCTATCATGGTCATCAAGAGTACTATTCCTGTAGGCTACACTGAAAGTGTACGTAAAAAACTCAATACTGAGAACGTGATTTTCTCACCAGAGTTCCTGCGTGAAAGCAAGGCTTTATACGATAACCTCTACCCCAGCCGTATCATTGTGGGAAGACCGGAACGTGATGCTCGTTTGGACAGAGTCGCCCATACGTTTGCTGCCTTGTTGCAGGAAGGAGCAGTAAAAGAAAACGTTAACACGCTTTTCATGGGTTTAACGGAAGCTGAGGCGGTGAAACTTTTTGCCAACACCTATTTAGCTCTGCGTGTGAGCTACTTCAACGAATTGGACACCTATGCCGAAATGAAAGGATTGGACACGCAAGCCATTATCAACGGCGTGAGCCTCGACCCTCGTATCGGCACGCATTATAATAATCCATCGTTCGGGTATGGCGGCTATTGTCTACCCAAGGATACGAAGCAACTGCTTGCTAACTATGCGGACGTGCCCGAAAACTTGATACAAGCAATCGTTGAAAGCAACCGTACTCGCAAAGACTTCATTGCAGATCGGGTGCTGAATAAGGCAGGTTATTATGACTACTACAATCGTGGTAATTTCAATCCCAATGAAGAAAAAAAATGTGTTATTGGAGTTTATCGCTTAACCATGAAATCAAACAGCGACAATTTCCGTCAGTCCTCCATTCAAGGAGTGATGAAACGTATCAAGGCGAAAGGTGCAGAAATAATCATTTATGAACCCACATTAGAAAGCGGAAGCACTTTCTTCGGCAGTAAAGTGGTGAATGACCTTACTGCGTTTAAAATGCAAAGCCATGCCATCATTGCCAATCGCTATGACGTTTGCTTGGACGATGTGGAGGAAAAAGTTTATACGAGGGATGTTTTTAGAAGAGATTGAATCAAATATGTAGTACTACATTATGTATTTATTGAATAGAATTAGAATAACTCGCTATAATAAAATCCATTATAAAGAAAGCTACAACGACAAGCGCATAGACTATTGTAAAAATAGAGGATTGATTTATGCAATTACTTTGATAGGGCATTTTTACGGAAAAGACCCCAAGAAAAGTGCATACAAAAACGGCATTATCTATCTTCAAGAAAAGCTTAACGAAGAAGAGAATCTGCCAAAAGTTTCAAAAGCTGAAATAAAAACTGCTATGCGACCTTATAGAAAGCGTAAACATTCATTAAAAATTCCGGTAGTTATAGAGAGAATAGTAACGAATACGATAGATATTATTCATTCGACACCAGCCCTACATCAACAGTGCATGGAAATGAATCATGCATACGTTAAACTTTATAATGTCAGACATCTGCCATGCTATCGTTTCTTGATAGGATCTCTCATGAAACATTTGGATATAATTCATGGGGCAATGGTCGATAATGCGACTATTAGAGATTTGTACAATACTTTGTCTGGAAATCATAGATTATGTGAGAAATGAGAACAGATTACTCAAATATACGCTACCATATTTATCGTGAATTATCAAAAATTCAACAAAGACAAAAGGATGACAGGTCTCAATTGATAGATGAAATTACAGTACCTATTTTTTCTGGTGTCATTTCTACTTGTGTAGCAGGATATATAGAAAAAGAGGTTTCTAATATGATCCTTTTTGTTCCTATTATCTCTCTTTTCTTTTTAATTTTTTTATTTATCTCAAAAGGTATTGTTTACATATATCGCAATCGTATCAAGCCGCTTATTTGTCCTTTAAAAGATCAATCACGCATAGCACAAAAATTAGAAGCGGAAAGCTTAGCTGCAAAATTCAACTATGAAGTCACCTATTTAGTTTCTACAACATACACAGAAATTCAAAAGAAAGATAATAGACAGGAACTTAAGGATTTAAAACTTTTAGATACTTGTTTTTATGTAGATAACGTGATAAGAAAACTTCAAGAGTCTTTACTCTCATACCCTTATCCGCTGGATGAAAGTTATGTGTCAAAAAATAAGATCGAAGCAGTAATGAATGTCATTTATACGATAATTAATGAATTAAGGGCTGTATCAAATCTACCAACGGCTTATGAAGCGGAAATTGACAGAGTGCAAATCAAATATGATGACACTCTTGAGGCAATAGGCCGCATGTATGAATTGAAATTGAAACCTTTCAAGAGATAAACATTCGTATTCTTCAGAAACAAAGAAATAACAACCTGATACATTTACATTTCAAATCATCCCATTGACAATTGTTATGATGTCAGTTTAGACTATGTCGAAAAAGACTTAGGTAGATGTTAAAAAAATAAATCAAATAGCTTGTGAAGGGGTGAATACAATACATGTTAAATAAAAAAATGCAAAATGAAAGTTTAATAAGTCGTGAAGAGTCTACAGCAATCAAGGGATTGCTTATATTTTTGATTATATTGGGGCATAATTCATTCTTTTCTTCTGAAAGTCGGATTGGAATGGTATATTTATATCTGTTCCATATTCAGGCATTCTTTATGTTGCCTTTTCTTTATCCACATAAGAAAATATCTTTTATAAGGATAAGAGATTATGTTATAAGACTATATTATCCATTTATAATACTTTTTCTGTTTCTTTCTTTATTAAACTATGTAGGAAACATATTAGGGGTTATACCTGAAAACGTATCATCTCAAATGATTGAAACGGATAAACATTGGAATGATTTCTTACTTACCATCCTGACTGGTAATGGATATAATATTGACTATTTTACAGGATTACAATTTCTTTGGTTCTTACCGGTAATGTTTTCTATGATAATTCTAAAGGATATATATTATGACAATGATACATCGGAAATATTAAAATACTTGATAATTCTTTGTGGAAGTATATTTTTCTTTATATATTTCATTTTTGGGTTCAGAGCACCATTCGACAAAAGTGTCATATATTTGCTTAAAAATTATTCTCCTTTTGCTATAACATATGCTTTAGGAGCCTTTTTTATGGGCGTTGTTGGTTTGTGGATAATAAAGAATTGGAAAAATAGTATCTTATATATTATCATACCTATACTATTTGTTTTTGGAACTACTATTTGCTTTATATTACAACATGATGGAGAGGTACCTATTGATGATAAAGTTAGATGGGGATTGCTATTAACTATGCCTTTCTTGTTCTTTTTCATTGTATATCAAATTCGCAATATTTTATCAAATAGTTGTCTGTTGAAGAAACTCGGGGAGTATTCTTTTCCCATATATATAATCCATCCATTTTTGCTAAAAATTCTTTTTATAATTATTTATCCGTTATGGGGAACGAATTGGGGAATTGTGATCATCAGCCAAGTCATTACAACAATAATATCTTACTATATAGCTCGAATTATATACATGAATCCTTATTTAAAAGCAATTATATTTCCAAATAGTTGGAATGAATTTTGTAAATTAAGACATGTAAAGGTATGACTGTTAAAGAGTTGATACATAGCAAACTATTTCATGATTCCTTTTGGACTATTTTAGGTAATGCACTTGGAAAAGGGCTTACAGTGCTGGGTGGTATTATCATTGCCAGTCTTTTGGGGAAAGAGATTTTTGGAGAATATGGACTTTTGAGGAATACATTGTTACTGATAGCGATATTTTCTACAATGGGCTTGGGGTATACATCCACTATATATGTGGCAAAATACAGACAAAACGATGAAAGTCTTTTATACTCATTGATAAACAATATCTTGAAGATAACGTTGGCATTCAGTACGCTAATAGCCTTATTTGTATTTATATTTAGTTCGCATATAGCAATATATCTTGAAGATGTATCATTGACTATAGGATTACAATGTCTTTCTATAATAATTATATTCAATGCTTTAACAAGTTCACAGATAGGGATACTTGCAGGCTTTAAGTTGTTTAAAGAGACGGCTTATATCAATATATTATCAGGTATATGTAATTTCATATTAAGTATATGTCTGACATATATATGGGGATTTAATGGTGCTCTTGGGGCATTACTCTTATCACAAATTTTCAATTGTGCATTAAATCACTATATTTTAAGAAAACAACTTGCTGTTTTAAACAGGAATGGGAAAGCTCCGTTAAAATCCATTCTACGGCAATCGTTTCCTATTGCACTTCAAGAGATGTCCCTGTCAATCACTCACTGGCTTGGTTCCATACTTCTATTGAAATTGACGAATTACGGAGAAGTGGGCTTATATTCTGCTGCATCACAATGGGCTGCTGTCATTTTATTTATTCCTATAACACTTAGAAATGTTGTTCTCAGCCATTTAAGTTCGGATCAAAATAAAGAGCAACATAACAGACTTCTATATTCAATGATGGGTATATATGCTTTATCTACATTTATACCTTCAACTCTGGTGGTTTTATCATCCAATTGCATAACGCAATTTTATGGAGAAACATTTTATGGTCTGAGTTCAGTTTTAGCTGTATGTTGCTATACGACTGTTTTTAATAGTATATATAATGTATTTTCTTCCGAGTTTATGTCAAGAAATAGAAATTGGTTAATGTATGCAATAACAATATTTCGTGACATTTGTATTCTTATAGGTATATATACATTTGTTGAAGTATTTAAAATGACAGGGGCTTTCAGTATGGGACTTTCCGCATTATGCATGAATTTTGTTACCATAATTGCTTGTACATACTTTTTCAAACGTATTAACAAAGAGTAAAGTGTATCTGAAAATATGTTCTCTTTTAATCCTACAACTTCAACTCAACCGTTGGCAATATTTATAACTTTATTCACAATACTTAGGATCATAAAGTTTGTACCAACGACGTCGGCTCCAATATACTATTCTATTTGGGGTATCTGTGCATTTTACATTATAATAAGTGGATATCATAGGGTTAATTATTCAACTCTGCTATTTATATTCTTTTGCTTCTTATCTATTATAGGGAATAGCATTGACGCAAAATATAATATAGGATTAAGATTTACAGGTTTTTTGCTTATAGTCGGAAGTGTCGGTCCTCTGTTTACCAGTGAATGGCTTTATTCGTTAAGACGGAATTGTTTTCATTATGTATCTGTGGGATTGGTGTTTGTTACAGTTGTATCCTTTCTGATATATTGTATTTATCCTTCTGCCATGATAACAACACGTGGGCACTTATATGGTGGAATGACTTTGCACTCAATGCAAATGGGGCCTATAGCAGGGTTATCTACTATATATTTAACATATAAATTCCTTATAACCAAACAGGATAAAGGACTCCGAGATAAGATGTTTTATATTGTCGGTATTTGTATATCTTTATTATCCTGTATATTGGCAGGATCACGATCTGCAATATTGTCTATGATTATTTCAGGAATTGTTTGTCTCTACCTTTATTATCGCAATGACATGGCGATGTTTTTCAAGATAATCATCTGTGTTATAGTTATTTTAGCAATAACAAGTCCTTTATGGTGGAGTTACACGGAAGCTGTACAAGCTAAAATTGCAATTTCAGAAAGTCGGGGTGGATTAATTACAGCTCGCTCTTTTTCTTGGAAAGCAAGAATGGAAGAATTTTTGCAAAATCCATTTATAGGATGTGGTTTCGCTACTGTCGTAGGAACTTTGAGCGAAAGAGGTAATGAGGGAATGGTTGAGCCAGGTAACGGTTGGTTGTTTATTTTATCTAGTACGGGTATTGTCTCTTTTATACTATTCGTTACAATGTACATACGATATGTGGTGATGTTAGTTAAAGATGCATTTAACGAATCCATCTTGTTGGTATCTTCTCTTGTTTTCATAGGATTACACCTCAATGCAGAGGGATACACTTTATCAAGTGGAATATTTCTTTTTTATTACCTGTGGTTATCTATTGGTTATACATATTCATATTTATTTAAATAATACACTTAATACTTTGTCTATGTTTATACAACTTATTCTATTTTTATTCCCATGGAAAATTAGAAAATTCTTTTTAAGGATACTATTGAATTTTGATTTAGATGAAAATGTTAAGATAGGATATTCTATAGTTTTGGCAAAGAAGGTCATTCTTAAAAAGAACGCAAAAATTGGACATTTCAATTTGGTAAAAAGTATCGACATCCTTTATTTAGATGAAAATTCAAAAATAGGATCAAGAAATTGGATTACAGGTTTTTCTGTAACTCATGTAAAAGTACGTAAGTATTCACATTTTTCTCATATTGACAATAGACAATGTATACTTTCAATAGGTAAAAATACGTCCATAACCAGTCGACATTATTTTGATTGTAATGGTGGAATATACATAGGGGATTACTGTACCATTGCAGGATTCGAAACGGCTTTTATGACGCATAGTATAGATTTGAAAAACAATAGGCAAGATACTTCTCCCATTAGAATTGGAAATTATGCTTTTGTCGGTGCCCGATGTACTATTTTAAAAGGTGCTATACTGCCAGATTATTCAGTATTAGGAGCATGTTCGCTGTTAAATAAGCAGTATAATACGCCTGGATTATATGCAGGAAATCCTGCGAAATATATAAAATCATTGGAAAATTATAAATATTTCGAACGAGAGTACGGCTTTGTAAAATAACTTTATTATGCACAATATTTTGCTAACAACACTTCATTCCGGCTCGCTCAATGTGAATGCCGGTGGTCCGGCGTTGAGCATGAGCCTGACACTAAAAGGACTTGAAAAGGCTGGAGTAAAGACTGTGGCCTTGTGCGAGCAGATACCTTCAGATGGCAAGCTGATTGCTCCCGACCTGAACGTCCGGTTTACCCACTCCGGCAAGTATGGGACGTTCGCATACGTGGATAATATTCATGAATGTTTGAAAAAGGCAGTGGACGTTGACATCTACCATATCCACGGAACATGGATGCATCATGGCCTTGCCATTTCCCGATATGCACGAAAAGTGGAGAAACCATATGTGGTTTCTCCTCGTGGAATGCTTTATCCACAGGCATTGGCACATCATGCTTTGCTTAAAAAAGTGATGATGAAACTTTACCAAAAAAAGGTGTTCGCCGAAGCGGCTTGCGTACAGGCCACCTGCAAGGAGGAAATGGAGTATTATCGTGCTTTAGGCTTCAAAAATCCGGTGGCAGTGCTTCCCAATCCAATAGATATTAATGGTGTGATAGACCGTGAGATTCCGAAAAAGCCAATATTCAATGTTGGCTATCTTGGACGGCTACACCCACGCAAACGGGTGGAACGGTTAATTTACGCTTTCAATGAACTAAAGAGAGTAAAAGAGTGTCGTTTGGTGATAATAGGTGGTGGCGATAAAGCATATCAGACATTCTTGGAAGCAGAAGTGAAGCGGCTTAAAATAGAGAATGTAGTAGAATTTACCGGATTTCTGACAGGAAAAGAGAAAGATGATGCGATAACAGGACTGTCACTTCTCGTAGTGCCTAGTGACTTTGAGAACTTCGGGAATATCGTGACGGAAGCGTTGGTGAGAGGTGTACCGGTTATAGCTTCGAGAGGGATGCCATGGCAGGAATTGGAAGAACATCATTGCGGATGGTGGATAGATAACGGACAAGAAAGTATTAACCAAACGCTGTTGGAGGCCGCTGCCCTTCCGAATGAGAAGAGAATGCGTATGGGCGTGAACGGCAAACGACTAATGTACGAAAACTACTCCGTAGAAGTACTTGGTAAGAAGATGAAGCGACTATATGAGTGGATATTGCATGGAGGAGAGAAACCTGAATTTGTGTATGAGTGAAACAAAGGTTGATTTGTCGAAATATCACAATGCACTAAGCAGGAAGCACCAGTTGGTACGTTTACTGTGGAGTGTGATGTGGGGCTTGTTTGCCCGTCCATTGCCACGAAGCATGGGAAGTGGATGGAAGCGTTTTTTGTTGCGGTTGTTTGGGGCAAAAATCCATTCTACAGCCATAGTGTATTCCTCAGCTAGGGTATATTACCCTTCTAACTTGGAGATGGATGAATACAGCTGTTTAGCCTCGGAGGTAGACTGTTACAATGTTGCTCCTATAAAAATCGGGGCGAACACTACCGTCTCACAGGGGGCTTACTTGTGTACAGCTAGCCATGACATAAGCAAGCCGTTGAATCCGTTGATTACCGCCCCTATTGTGATAGAAGACCAAGCATGGATTGGAGCGAGAGCCTTTGTGGGTATGGGAGTTACCATAGGGCAAGGGGCGGTTGTCGGGGCAACAGCCTCGGTTTATAAGAATGTTGAACATTGGACTGTCGTTGGCGGCAATCCTGCAAAAGAGATAAAGAAAAGAATGTTAATACAAGTTAAAAAAAGGGGGGGGTAATATTCAATATTGCCGTTCCTTCCATAAAGAAGGAGACGGCATAAATGAAAATAGGAATAATAACAAGTCCGTTCGGACCATTACCACCTAATGCCTTAGGAGCTGTAGAAAGACTATGGTATTATGTAGGCATATGTATGAGTGCTAAAGGACATGAAGTGATATTCTACTCGAAGAAAGATTCGTGTTACAATCTCAACGGCTCTATACAAATTATAAAAATAAGAGGTTACAAACGCACAAAATCAGTCTATGGAGACATATTAAAGGATTTTGTTTTTACACTCAAATCGCTATTCAAATTAAGTTCCTGCGATATATTGGTTCAGAATACATTTTGGGCACCAATCCTAAGTCCGTTGGTAGGATGGAAATACAAGAAAACTGTTTATAATGTGGCACGAATGCCCAAAGGACAGTTCCATTTCTACAAGGCAGTGAACCAATTTTCGTGTGTGTCGAATGCGGTAAAGGAGGCTTTGGAAAAAGAAATTGGGTCTAATCCTAAAATAGTTATAGTTTGTAATCCTTTGAATCTTAAATATTTCAAGTATTCAAGAAAAAGAATTGATTCTGATTCCGTGATAATTACCTACCATGGAAGAATACATAAGGAGAAAGGTCTCGATTTGTTATGTTGTGCGGCTCAAAATCTCTCCCAAGACAATAAAATCCATTTAATTTTAATCGGACCATACGAAACAGGAAAAGGCGGAAGTGGTATAGAATACGTAAATATACTGAAGAGGTTATGTCCAGACGTGGAAATTTCTTTTCCTGGAGGTATAAGTGACCCGCAAGCATTGAACGAAGAGTTGTCAAAATGTGATATATATTGTTATCCTTCCATTGCTGACCAAGGGGAAACTTTCGGGGTGTCGCCATTGGAAGCCATGGGAGCAGGACGTCCTGTTATAGTGTCAGGATTAGCGTGTTTCACGGATTTCATCGAAGACGGAAAAAACGGGTTGGTATTTAATCACCATGCAGACAATGCAGTGGAACAGCTAACAGAACAAATAAAGAAGTTGATAGACAACCCAAAACTACGATATGAATTGGGAGAGGCCGCTTACCGAAGGGCGCAAGAATTTTCTGTAGAGAGTATTACTGAGCAATATATTCGGAATTTTGAAATCTTGTTAGCAGATAATCATGGATGACAAACTTTGGTACAAAACTGCATCCCAGAAAGATGCCTATACCACATCGTGGAATTTGAGAGAGGTCATTTATTTACACCTTTGGCGTATAACCTGGACATTATTTTACAGGACGACTCCAAAGCACTTTTTCAACCAATGGCGGTTATTGCTTCTAAAGTTATTTGGTGCTAAAATAAGCGGACAACCGTTCGTGTTCCCATCAAGCAAAATTTTTGCTCCGTGGTTGCTTACATTAGGTCATAAGTCTTGCCTTGGACCGCATTCTGAAGTCTATAATTTAGGTCCTGTAATATTGGAAGAACGAGTTACCATATCACAGTACAGCTACCTATGTAACGGGACACATGATTTGTCGTTGGAAAACATGCCCTTGATGATTGGCAAAATGGTTATCGGTAATAATGTGTTCATCGGGGCGAAATCTTTGCTATTGCCTGGAATAAAGATCGGAAGATATGCTGTAGTTGGAGCAGGAGCAGTAGTAGCGAGAAATGTTGATGAATACGATATAGTGGCAGGCAACCCTGCTACATTTATAAAGAGAAGAATAATCAATAAATAAATGTCAGACATTACTGTTATCATCCTCACCTACAATGAGGAAATCCACATCCGTAGGTGCTTGGAGAACGTGAAAAAATTTGCATCGAAGGTATATATCGTAGATTGCTTTTCTTCGGATAGGACAGTGGAAATTGCCAAGGAGTTTGGTGCAGAAGTAGTGGAGCATGAATGGCCAGGAAACCAGGCTGAACAATTCAATTGGGCTTTAGAGAATCTTTCATTTTCCACAAAATGGGTACTACGTTTAGACGCGGATGAATATCTACAGCCAGAATTGGTGAAAGAGTTGAATGAGAAGTTGCCATCCCTACCAGAAGAAGTAAGTGGTATTATCTTCAACCGCCGACACATATTTATGGGCAAATGGATGAAACGGGGTATTTATCCTGTAAAGTTGTTGCGGGTATTCCGATACGGAAAGGGAATGTGTGAGCAAAGGTTGATGGACGAACATATCCAGTTGACCGAAGGGTGTGCCGTAGAATTTGAACATGATTTCTGCGACCATAATTTGAATGACTTGTCTTGGTTCTGCCACAAACACGTGAACTATGCTATACGCGAGGCGGTGGACTTGCTGGACATCGAACTGGACTTGACAGGTACGGCCGAGATGGATGAGAACAAGAACATAAGTCGACAGGCGCAGGCTAAGCGAATGAAGAAGCACAAATATGTCCGTCAACCTTTGTTTTGGCGTTCCTTCGCCTATTTCTGTTACCGTTATTTCCTGAAAGGGGCTTGCCTTGACGGTAAAGTCGGTTTCATCTGGACTTTCCTACAAGGCTGGTGGTATCGTACGCTGGTGGATGCCAAGGTTTATGAGATAAAGAAAGAGTGCGGAAACAATAAGGAAAAAATTAAGCGTTTCCTAAAAGATAAATACAATATCATCCTATAAATTCAAATGAAAGTTTCAGTAATCACTGTCACATGGAACAGCGGTGCAACTCTTCGTGACACATTGGAAAGCGTGCTTAGGCAAACTTATCTGGATATAGAGCATATTATCGTAGATGGAGGAAGTACAGACAATACAATGGAGCTGGTTCGAGAATATGAGCCACGCTACCACGGCAGGTTACGATATGTTAGTGAACCGGACAAGGGCATATATGATGCAATGAACAAGGGTATCAGGATGGCGACAGGAGATATTATCGGCATACTGAATTCGGATGACTTCTACACATCATCGGACATTGTAGAAATATTGGCAGGCGAATTGAAAGAAAACCATGTGGATGCCGTGTATGGCGACATTCACTATGTGGATGGCAAGGATTTGGATAAAAGTATCCGCTATTATTCGTCCGCTGGATTTCGCCGCTGGAAAATGCTACTTGGATTCATGCCCGCCCATCCATCGTTCTATTGCCGGAAAGAAACGTATGAACGCTTTGGGCTGTTCAGAACATCCTATAAGGTGGCGGCTGATTTTGAGAATCTATTGCGGCTGATATATGTTGGTAAGATTTCTATCAAATACATACCGAAGGATTGTGTAACTATGCGTATCGGCGGTGCTTCCACATCTGGTTGGGCTAGTCATAAGAGAATCATGGCAGACCATGTAAGGGCTTATCGTGAGAACCATGTGCACTCAAACGCTCTACTGGACAGTTTGCGGTATGTGTATAAGGTGGCTGAAATCGTAAAGTTCAAGTTGAAATGATGTGAAGTGGTTATAAAAATCTACAGATAATTATCTTTACTTAAAATATAAACAGTCCATACAAGAATGTTTTTGTCATGATTTTAATATGATTTTTTCTATGTAGTCTTTAGGTGACACGCATGTCGTTGAAGTTACGGGATTTCTGATGGGACATTCCTTTTTGGTTTCCTCTTGACATAGTTGAACTATAGGGTAAGAATTCCAAGCCTTTAGCTGAATATGTTCACATGGCTGTGAGACGGAAATGTCGGTTAGGAGATTAGCAAGGTTGTAGAACTTTTGGGATACATCCAAATGATGTTAGAGTGGTTCTTGAAGGTAAGTACAGCTTGTTGGGAGGATATGGCTTTAATATTTATATTTTCACAATAAATCAATGAATAAAATTGCATTAATTACAGGTATTACAGGACAGGACGGTTCGTTCTTGGCCGAGTTTCTCTTAGGAAAAGACTATGACGTGCACGGCACCATCCGTCGTTCATCGGTAGATTTCCGTGAACGCATTGCCCATTTGGAAGGACATCCTCATTTCCACCTCCATTATGCAGATCTCAGTGACTCAATGAGCATTTTGCAGGTGGTGAAAAAAGTAAAGCCAAACGAAATATACAACCTTGCCGCCCAGAGCCATGTACAGGTATCATTTGACTCCCCGGAATTTACTGCAGATGTTGACGCAACCGGTGTATTACGTATTCTGGAAGCCGTGCGCCAGTGTGACTTGGTTGATACTTGCCGCATCTATCAGGCATCTACTTCCGAACTTTACGGGAAAGTGGAAGAAGTTCCACAGAACGAGAATACCCCGTTCCATCCTTACTCTCCTTATGCTGTGGCAAAACTGTATGGGTATTGGATCACCAAGGAATATCGTGAGGCGTACAACATGTTTTGTTGTTCGGGGATCCTGTTCAATCACGAATCGGAACGCCGTGGCGAGACGTTTGTAACTCGTAAGATAACTCTTGCCGCTGCTCGTATCGCCCAAGGTAAGCAGGACAAGCTATATCTCGGCAACCTGTCATCACTTCGTGACTGGGGCTATGCTAAGGATTATGTGGAGTGCATGTGGCTGATCCTCCAAAACGACAAGCCGGAAGACTTTGTGATCGCTACTGGCGAGCAACATTCTGTGCGTGAATTCTGTCAACAGGCTTTCCGTCATGTTGGCATCAAACTGCGCTTTGAGGGTGAAGGTGAAAACGAAAAAGGTATTGACTGTAAGACCGGCAAGGTGCTTGTCGAAGTGTCGCCCGATTTCTACCGTCCAACCGATGTGGTGAACTTGTGGGGTGATCCGTCAAAAGCGAAGCGGGAATTGGGCTGGAATCCGAAGAAAACATCATTTGAACAACTTGTGAAAATCATGGTAGATGCAGATATGGCGAAAGTAGCTGTTGAGCGAGCATCTCAACAGGTACGTACCAACCTTGCCGAATATCTGGAAAAAGGAATTGTGAAATAATAATGGAGTTATAATGAAAAAGAACGCTAAAATATATGTGGCCGGTCACCGGGGCATGGTCGGTTCGGCCATTGTCCGTGAACTGCAACGGCAGGGATATACGAATATCATCACACGCACACATAAAGAGCTGGACCTGACTCGTCAGGAAACCGTGGAACGCTTCTTTGCCGAAGAAAAGCCCGAATATGTATTCCTCGCCGCAGCAAAGGTGGGCGGTATCATTGCCAACCAATCGGCATTGGCGGACTTCATGTACGAGAACATGATACTGGAAATGAATGTCATCCACTCGGCATGGCGCAATGGTTGCAGGAAGCTGGAGTTTCTCGGTTCATCGTGCATATACCCGCGTATGGCGCCCCAGCCGATGCTTGAAAGTTGCCTGCTTACCTCCGAACTGGAAAAGACCAACGAGGCATACGCATTGGCGAAAATCTCCGGATTGAAATACTGCGAGTTTCTCAACCGTCAGTACGGCACGGACTATATCAGTGTGATGCCCACCAATCTCTATGGGCCGAATGACAACTACCACCCCGAGCACAGCCACGTGTTACCGGCGCTTATCCGCCGCTTCCACGAGGCAAAGATAGCCGGCTTGAAAGAAGTAACCTGCTGGGGTGATGGAAGTCCGCTCCGTGAGTTCCTTTATGTGGACGACCTCGCCAACCTATGCGTGTACCTGATGAACAATTACAGCGGCAACGAGACTGTCAATGCCGGAACAGGAAAGGAACTGACCATAAAAGCGCTGACAGAACTGGTGGCGAAAGTCATAGGCTACGAGGGCGCAATCAAGTGGGATACCACAAAGCCCAACGGTACGCCCCGTAAACTTTTGGATGTATCGAAAGCGGCTTCGCTCGGATGGACTTACAAGACGGAACTGGAGGAAGGCATACGCCTTTCTTACGAAGATTTCCTGAACAATCCTATTAGGGCGGAACGATAAATAACTAAATGTACATAAATAGTTTTCAAAGGTTTATATGCAAATCATACTGTTATCCGGCGGTTCGGGTAAACGCCTGTGGCCGCTTTCCAATAATACACGGTCAAAACAATTCATCAAACTGTTGACTGCACCCGATGGCTCGAAAGAGTCGATGGTGCAGCGGGTGGTACGGCAATTACGGGAAACCGGCATCTGTGATTCGATTACCGTGGCAACAAGCCAGTCGCAGCGGGACGTCATCATCAACCAGCTTGGGGAAGAAATTCCTGTAGTTACGGAACCGGAGCGTCGCGATACATTCCCGGCTATCGCTCTTGCAAGCTCGTATTTGGCTTACGAACGAAAATGTTCCATCGATGAGATTATAATCGTCATGCCTTGCGACCCTTATACTGAAGTAGGTTATTTTGAAACGATTCGCAGGATAGCGGATGCAGTGAAAAACAATGTAGCCGAACTGGTATTGATGGGTATTAAATCCACATATCCGTCAACAAAATACGGATATATAGTGCCAGCCAATAATGTACAGAACAAAGGAGCATTTCAAATATCACGCTTCACGGAAAAACCGGATATGATGACTGCCGAGAAACTTATTTCGGAGGGTGCTTTCTGGAATGGGGGTGTGTTTGCTTTCCGGTTGGGGTATATGATAGATATCATCGCCCGATACATCAAAGCCGACACGTTTGCGGAAATCCGTTCCCGTTATGGAGAGTTTCCGAAAATCAGTTTCGACTACGAGGTCGCCGAAAAGGCGCAGTCGGTAGCCGTCGTGCCTTTTACCGGAGAGTGGAAAGACCTCGGCACATGGAACACGCTGACTGATGAACTATCGGAACATACTATCGGCAATGTCGTTATGGATGATGAATCCGAGAATACGCACGTCATTAACGAACTCGAACTGCCAGTCATGTGCATCGGTGCACGGAATCTGGTTATCGTGGCATCGAATGACGGAATCCTGATCTCGGACAAGAGTAAGAGCGAAAACATCAAGACTTACGCCGACCGCCTGCAACGTCGGCCGATGTTCGAGGAGCGTCGCTGGGGCGAATATAAAGTGGTCGATACAGAGGAGTTCCCCGACGGTTATAAATCCCTTACCAAGCAATTGAAAATCAAATCCGGTAAGTGTATAAGCTATCAGGTACACCGCCATTGCGATAAAGTCTGGACGTTCATCGATGGCGAGGGGGAACTGGTACTTGACGGTATCCGGTCAATAGTCGGTAGAGGCGATACGGTTACGATCAAGAAAGGTATTAAACATGCAGTCAGGGCTATCTCCGACTTAACATTCATTGAGGTACAGTCTGGAGCTCTTCTTGTAGAATCAGACGTAGAACGTTTTGAATGGATATGGAGCGACAGATAGATAAATCCAAACATCTGATATTCGAACACGATACTTATCAGGCGAATATCGAAGCCTTAAGACAGGATATAAAGGACAAAAAAAAGATTGTCCTGTTTGTAGGTGCCGGAATCAATTTAGGGGGTGACAGCAGCATTGACATCAGTTGGAACGGGCTGCTAAACATGATGCTCAAAGACGCTTTATCCATATTGTCTGCCGAGAAAAGATATACGACTAAAGAGAGGGAACGTCTGGAAAGCCTGCTATGTTCCTCTCTAAGAATCGGCCTAAGAACTGAAGAAGAGCAATCCCTTTGGGAAACATTGCACACTACCGTTGAAGGAGAGTTTACGTCCTTGGTGCGAGCTTCCATCATCAAATCTATTTTGGGTAAAAATTATATCCATACGATTCGCCATCAACTGTACCGGTATTGCGATAAGGACAAGATGACTGAAATCTTTTTAGAGTATTATGGTCATGGAAAAGAATTAAAAGAAGATGCTCCTTCCTTGAATTCTTTATACCAGCTTGCCCGGTTCATTTTACTGTACGAGCCTCTCGTGGCTGTTGTAACTTACAATTATGATAAATTCCTTACCATGGCCGTCGAAGTCCTGTATGAGAATAAAGACAAATTTTTTTCTGATAAGGAACAAGATATGTTAATGGAGAACAAACGATGGAAAAACGGAGTCAGGATTGAGGAAGTATATGGCAGCTTTAACAATTCTCAACAGGCAGACAATATCCTGTCAATATACCATATACATGGTTACCTGCCCCCTTTCAACGAACCGTTTTTGAGCGACGGGAACGAAATCGTCCTTTCGATGGAAGAGTATTATGACAATGTACGCAATGTCTATTCTTGGCAAACCGCTACCCAATTGCATTTTCTATGCCATTTCACCTGCATATTTGTAGGAATTTCATTGAGTGACATCAACCCGCAAAGGATGGTGCATTATGCCAGTTCGATTGGTAACGAGGACAAGATCTATTTCCTTCATGCCTCCACAAAGAACTATTTGAAAGAGACCCAGGCAGAGGATTATAAAAGTTATGTCCAGATAATGGAAATCAAAGATGCATTTTTTACAAATTATGGTCTGACCCCCATATTTGAACTCGGGGGATACAAAGAACTGTATAATCATATATTTAATGTATTATGGGACAAGGAATAAACACCGTCGGAAAAATTTCGACAGGAATACAAGGATTGGACAAAATGCTGCTTGGCGGTCTCCAATTGCCATTGATAAATCCGAAAGAAGATATTTCATCTTCCGAGAAAGGCATTATCATTGTCTTGAAAGGTGACCGGGGCACAGACAAAACCTTGTTTGCGATGCAAATGATGCATGGTATCGCCAAATCATTGAACAATCTGGAATTTAAGCCGCAAGTTCCCGCATTCTATTCATTGGACAAGAACACAGACCAGATGAACGACATGCTTTTGGACTTCATTATCTCCAAGTGTATTGACAAGATGGTCAGGACAAGCAGCTTAAGCAATGACTGGACAGGCAGTCGGTTTGCCGATGCGATATTTGACACGGGCAAAATTCGTGCGGGAGCATCGCACTCCAGTGCTCCGCCGCCATTTCCTGAAAATTTGAAAAGCAAGATAGATTCATATATATCCGAAGGCATTGTATTTTACAACATCCGGACTAATTCATTGCATTTCAGAACAGCCCAGTCCATAGATTCGCAGGCAAATATACTATTTACCCGTAGATATGATAAGATTTCTGATTATCAGAAAATCTCAAATGTATTTTCGTCTGATGGAAACTTCGATTTTAGGAATGACTTTTTTGATGTTCGATTCAATGGACATATTCCTATAGAAAATGAAAATAAAGATTCCAGAAATGAAATGGAATATAAATACGTGACAACTCCTTCTCACACATTCAGCAAAATCCTTTCACATATACAAAAAGGGGCAGAAGAGAACACCAAGAACAAATCGATGCCCTCTTCCTGCATTGTCATAGACGGATTGACAAAAATCAGCGATAGCGATCTGAAAAGTTTTGAGTTGACGCCTTTTGAACATATACTGAGAAAGAGCGCGCTTGTCACTATTATCGTAATTGATGACTTGGATGAAAAATTAAAGATAAGTGCAGACATCCTGATTGAACTTGGGCGTATAGAGAACAATAAGGAAAATTATACATCCCATGCTCTCCGTATTAGCAAGAGCGTGTTCCAAATGTGCGCATACGGGTGGCATGAATACAAGAAGAGAGATTACGGAATAGAGGTGTATCCGAGTTCCCATCTTCTGCTGCAACAAAAACGGTATTTGCCGCAAGCCAAGATTCTGACCCAACAGGGCATTTTAGAAAACCATTATTTACGTCATGTAAATGCAAATGTTTTTGATGATGTCAAGAACAAAGGGAAGCTGAAAGAATATGAAGAGTATAAAAGGTCTGAAAATTCGGCCATGGATGTACTTCGAAACCTTTATTTTGGTTATACTGAAAAGAAAACAACCACGGTGAAAGAAGCCTTGCAAGAACTTTTTGGCTATAAAAATGGGACTACATCCGGAGAAATAATTGCAATACTCGGTTCTCCAAACTCCTTTAAGTTCTATTTGGCGGCAGGAAGCTGTTTCTGTGCAGCAAAACAAGGTATCCATACATTGTTCTTAACTTTTGACAGACTGATTGACAATCTTAGGCTGCATTTGGTATGTCCGGCATGGAATTCCATAGAAAACAGACCTGTCCCTTGTTTAGATGACACAAATAATGGAAAAGAAAAAGGCACGTACATAGCTTATACTAATGATATTAAGGAATGTTCATGCACAGCAAATTGTTTGCGCCATTGCAGATTGTCAGAATGTGAAAAATGCTATTCCAAGATGCATTCCTTCAATATCAATATGGGCTGCATATCAACGGATGAGTTATTGTACTACTTGAACGAACAACTGAATATTTGTTTTGATAAGAATGCAGACAAAAAGATAAAGCGGATTATCATTGATGACTTGCAAAAAATAGATTATAGCTTTCCCCTATTGAAAGGGAATGATTTGTTCTTAAGCGCAATCAAGAACTATTGCCAAAAGAAAAGTATTGACCTGATTATATTGTGTGACAAGAATGCAGGACTGGCAAAATGTTTAAGGTCATTAGCTGATAATGTCATATGCATGGAGCGGGATGATACAGGCCAGTCACTGTCCATTTATGTGGAAAAATATTCCGGCATAATATCTCCCAGTCATATCTTGAAAGAAGGAATCAAAATAGAAAATGCGGAGGGAAAAAGCATCTATGATGTTTTTGCATGTCAAGGCAACTCCTGTGAAATAGAGTTTGAGCCCAATGCTGATCCAATAAGTTTTAAGGATTTCTGGAAGGAATGACTTTCCCTCAATACTTTTTCAATGCAATGGAGAAAAGGCTTCTATCAAAGAGTTGCATCTGGTACGGGAGACTTGTCTGTGATGAGTTTGCGCCTTTGTTACTGTGCCCGCTATATTGCTGTTAACAGAGACAATATAAATGCATATGGTTAAATCGAAGCTGTAGAAGAATAGAATAATTTTATAATCTATCAATTTATGAACAAAAAAGTGTTTTTGATCGGAATGCTTCTTGGCACGCTGCCTTTAGGTGTAGCGGCGCAGGAAGTTTTGAAGCCAGACACAATCCATACGGAACTGCGCTCTGACTTTTTGGAAGAACTCGGCGACACGACCGACCTGGTCGTAGCCGGTAGTGGAACAGGCAACTGGTTCATCAGTCTGTCCGGAGGAGTCAATTCCTTGGCGGCGGAGGGGAACCGAGACTATGACAAATTCATTGACCGCGCACAATTCTCCTTACGATTTAATATCGGTAAATGGTTCACTCCCGTATGGGGATTCCGCATACAGATGGGGGTTGGTAAATTGTCCGGGCATCATTTTACTGGAGGAATATACAATATTCACGACCCGTTATATGACCATAGCGTCATACCCGAAGGAATGAAACCGTACCTGACGGAGAAGAACGGTCATACTTGGTATCACAGCAAATTCGCTTATATGGACTGGTCCGTCAACCTGATGACGGATGCCGTCCGCTGGTTTACGAAAGAAAAGAAGCCTGTCGGACTGATATTGTCCGCCGGTCCCGGCTTCGCACACGGGTTCGCCTCACGAGGGGTATCGGCATCGAACTCATTCGCTTTCAATGCGGGCATCATGCTGAACATGAACGTGCATAAGAACTGGGATGTTTTTGCAGAAGTCCAAGGAAATATTGTGGATGAGAGCTTTGATAACCATATTGGCGGGCAACCTAATAACCGGAACCGCACCATCGAAGGCTACGCAGGGCTGAACATCGGTGTCTCCTACAAGTTCGGCGGGCGGAAATTTGCCCGTTATGCCAAGGTACACCCCGTGACCTATGAGTCAGTACGCTACATCCAGCCTCCCACGAAGGTGGAAGTGGTCCAACCCGCCGCCGAAGAGGTCGTGACCGCCTTTGCCGTGCGCTTCCTCATTGACAAGTACAATATCGAGGATGACCAGAAATTGAACATCGACCGTATGGCACGTTATCTGAAACGCCATCCGGAAGCCCGGCTGGAACTGACCGGATTTGCCGACAAGGAGACGGCTTATCCAGCTTACAATATGAAACTGAGCAAGCGCAGGGTGGATGCCGTGCGTGACTACTTGACAAAAGAATGCGGCGTTGATGCCTCCCGGCTGGTCATCAAGGCTAAGGGCGATACCGAACAGGTATATAGCGAGGACTACCGTTGGAACCGGGCTGTGGTCATGAGAATAATCGACAATGAAAACAAGAACTGATATGAAAAAGATAGTAGCATCAATAGCGATGGTATGGGGATGCCTGCTTACGGCACAAGCCCAGGCTCCTCAAAAGGAAGTGAACCGGACCGTGCAAATGGATACGATAGAAGTGAATTACAAAACCCGTTACATCTCCTCCTTTTGGGATAATTTCTATATTGAGGCGGACTTTGCCGGACGAATGTTGATGGGCGAGGATGATGCGAGCCTCTCCTTCGGTAAGCGGTTGAAGCCGGGATTCAGCCTGACAGTGGGCAAATGGCTGCATCCGGATTTCGGCGTGCGCCTGAATTTTGGCGGTTCCCGGCTGAAGGGATGGAATGCCGGTGCGACCGGTATCTACGCCTACCACGACAGCTGGGTGGACAATTTCGACCCGGTACAGGAATATTGGAACTGTAAAGGCGTGGACACGAAGAACGGCTACAAGCAGGATATGAAGTATTATGAGTTGAACGCGGACTTCTTGTTCGACCTCTATAATATCTTCACGTCCAACAACCGCTTGAACCGTCGGTGGACCTCACAGGGATATGTGGGCGTGGGCATGCTCCGCACTGCCAAGTACCATGGGATGGAAGACAACGTGAAAGTTGCTTTCCGGTTGGGCGTAACCGGCAACTACAACATCACCGACCGACTGGGCGCACATCTGACGGTGGGATGTGCACTGACCGGTTCCAGTTTTGACGGTGAGCTGGGTAAAGGTGACAAGTTCTCCGGTATCCTTAACGGCTCCATCGGTCTGAGCTATCGCATCGGGCGGCAGGGCTACAAGGTGGTGCGTCTTGTCCCGAAAGAGCAGCTTGCAGCCTTGAACAACGCCGTAACATTGATACGTCAGGAACAGATTGTTCCCGGTGACACGATAGAGGTGGCAAAGGAACGTATGACAGTTGGTAGCCTGCTGATACCTTCCGTGGTATTCATCCCGGACAAGAACGACTTCAACGAGGAACTGCAAATGGTGAATGTCTTCCGTATCGCACGTTATATGATGCGTTATAAGGATGCGAAAATTGCGATAGTGGGCAATACGGGAAAGACAGACAACCGTTTGGCCCGTCATCGTGCTGAAAAAATACGTGACATACTGGTTAACAGGTACGGTATCTTCCCTGAGCGCATGGAGATACGCACTTATGACGTGAATGCCAAATATGGTGTGACCGGCTATGAGCAGTCTGTCAACTTTACGGTGGTGGAATAAAAGGCTGCTTCTATATAAGTTATAAATCGATTTATAAACATTTAAATTTCAGAGTTATGAAAGAAAAAATCAACAAAGTGGAGACTTATGAGTCTCCCAAGTGTGAAGTTATGGAACTCCTTAGCGAAGGTCCGCTATTGAGACCTTCTTTGGGGGATATGGGAGATGGTGACGATGGACACATCCCAGAAGAAGGAGACGGTTTTTATGGTGAGAATTATTAAGTGTATTTTTATGAAACCCTTTTTATTATGGAGTGTGGCCCTGTTAATCGGGGCCACCTCCTGCACAGATCAAATCATACAGAATGAAAAAAAGCCGTTCGGTCCGGTTGAACTGACCTTCAGCGCGTCGAACGGAGAAATGAGTCCCGGCACGACAACGCGGACACTAGTACGCGAAGGCTTGAAAACATATTGGGTAGCCAATGACCGGATCAGCCTGATTGACGGGGCGAACGTGAACAATCCTTTCATTACGAAAGACGGTGGTGTAGTGACGAATTTCAAAGGAAAAGTCACGCAACCATCGCCCGACTGGTATTGTGCCTTGTATCCCTACAACAGTAAAGCCCAATTTGACGAGAATACGTTTATCTTTACAACTACCCTTTACACACATCAGTATGCCGAACCTGGAAGCTATGCCTCCGGTATGAATTTGGCTGTGGCACGCTCAGCGAACGATGACGCACAAGATCTGGGATTTTATAATGCCGCCGCATATTTACGTGTGATAATTTCTCCGGAATACGAGGGGGACGACATCTCTTCCATGCGCCTGAATGGCAACAATGGTGAATTGCTGGCAGGAGATGTGACCATTCCCGCAACCTACGAAGATGAGGTTGTGGCTAGAGTTATAGACAATGAAAACGCATCAGAGACAATCTATCTGGATCAAGCCAGACAGGGACAGACTTGTATAAAGGGCAAAAGTTATTACTTCGTATTGGCTCCCACGAATATGACTGAAGGCTTTACACTGACGTTGGTAAATGAAGAAGGCAAAACGGCTGCAATACGAAAAGCCGGCCCTGTTGATTTCTCTAGGAATGTAGTGAATACTATCACCATAACGGAGGCAACTTTTGATGGAGAGGAATGTGGCACGGTCACTTCTGATGGCCTCTTTACCGTGACCAGCCTGGATTGTCTTTATGAATGGGCGGAACTGGTGTCCAGCGGCCAATATGACCTGGGGTGCTATATCACAACGGATATTGATTTTGAAAATGATATCCGCACATGGCCGCAGCTCGGAACGAACGAACATCCGTTTACCGGTCGTATCATTGGCAACGGTAAAACCATCACCAATTTCAAAAGTACGGGTGACGCGCAGTTTACCGGTTTCGTTGCGGTTATGGGAGCGGGTGGCTCCGTGGAGAACCTCTCGTTCGATTCGCCTTCCGTTACTTCCTCTTATCAAGGAGATCTGGGTAATGTGGACGATGATGGTTATCTGGGTACCATCGTCGGTCGATTGAACTACGAGGACAAGTTCAATTATACCGACGCGTCTATTCGGAACTGCCGCGTGATGAACCCGTCTCTCAGCGGAGGAGAAAACGTAGGAGGCATTGTAGGGCGCAGTTACGGACGTAACGATGCCGTGAACAATTGTACGGTGGTAGGTGGAACGATTACCGGACACATGTTTGTGGGGGGCATTGTCGGCAACACGGAAGGTATCATCGAAAACTGCCATGTGAAGGACGGCACCAGTCTTTTGGCACACTCGGTACGGTCGGAAATCCGCATAGGCGGTATTGTCGGCACAAACAACTCCGGTCAGATAGTGGCCTGTACGGCAAATGTGACGGTGAGCGGAGATACTGGCAGCGACAATCAGTTGGATCCCCGCTACGTTGGAGGTATCGCCGGAGCGAATAACGGCACGATCGTGGCCTGCGCCGCAAGCGGAAAAGTGGAAGGATCCTACGGTGGAGCCATTGCGGGTGAAAGCTATGGAGACATCTATGCCTGTTACGCCAACCGGATGGAGGCTGCCGCGATAGTTTATCGTATCAAGAAAAACATGAATAATGCGGTAGATGTGACAAAACCGACGTTCAAGGCCTGCTATGGGACAGGTGACTCATCGAAGCCTTTCTTCGGAATCGATGAGGAAAATGGGAACAGGGAGGATTGCGAGGTGGTCAGTGACCTCCAATTGGTCATGTCTACTATGAACTCTACTATCGAGGAAGTCGCACGGGCTTCGGAATTTGAATACGGCGCACCGTATAAGTATGTGGCGAACACGGAAGATGATAGTAGTGTCTTTCCTTTCAAAGCGGTACTCCCGCAGGAATAATTCTGCGGATATCCCTTTTAAGAGACTGGAAAATTGTAGAAAAATTCTTCAAAAAATATCCGGGAGGCCCATTGGGATTGATTCTGTTTTAATAAACCGATTGATACCTTGTTTATGACCGACCGGATAGAATAGACTTTATCCCGACAATCCGGGGACCTCGATCACCGAGATTTCCGGATTGTCTTTTATTGAACGAAGAAATACATGAGATTATTTTACACCTATACCGTGGCCGGACACCCGTTCAGGCTGGAAATACCGGCTAGTTTTCCTATAGACGAGCTCCTGTCCCCCTACCTCCCGTTCAAGGGGATGGCGGAAGGATGTACGGAACCGATATTCACCCTGCGTGTGGAGAAGGATGTCACGCATCTACGGGGTAAAACGCCGGGGCAACTGATCTATAGAGGAGACATCCAGCCTTATCTCTGGCTTTACCGAAATGATGCAAACCAGACCTTTGGCTTTTCCATGACACAACGGGAGCCGGACTGCCTGCTGTCCGTATCCCCATCCTATAGGGAAGGAGAGCTGCATATCTGTGCTCAAGACACGTCTGGACAGATCGCTTTTGCCCTGAATAGCAGCCTGATGCTACTCTATGCGTTGAATACCGCCAGTAAGGGGACGCTGCTTGTCCATGCCGCCACCGTGGAATTTGAAGGCAAAGGCTATTTGTTTCTGGGGCGCAGTGGTACCGGAAAGAGCACCCATGCCCGTCTCTGGCTGGAACATGTGAAAGGTTCCAGCCTGTTGAACGATGACTCTCCCATCCTTCGTGTGGAGGATAACGGAAGTGTATTTGTTTATGGTTCGCCGTGGAGCGGCAAGACGGCTTGTTACAAGAAATGTCGTGCGGAGCTGGGGGGCGTAGTACGTCTCTCCCAGGCCCCGCTTAATCGAATCAGGGCGATGACCCCAATCGAGGCCTACGCATCCTTGCTTCCTTCTTGCTCGTGCATACCATGGGAGAGGAAGATGGCGGACGGGGTACATAACTCGATAGAGCGGATTATCGGACGATGTGGCAGCTATCATTTGGAATGTCTACCAGACAAGGCTGCCGCACGGCTTTGCGCTCAAACGGTAAAGGCTATATAATGATAAAAAAAGAAAAGCCTGCCATACTGTTGGCAGAAGAAATACATCATCTCGTCATGGAAGGCCGGACTGTGGAAATAAAAGCTAGAGGTTCCAGTATGCGCCCATTCATCCAGGGTGGACGGGACAGCATCGTGCTCGGTCCGGCTCATGGTATCCGAACAGGAGATATCCTCTTGTGTCGGATCGCACAAAAAGACTATGTCATCCATCGTCTGGTAAGGAAGGAAGAGGACGGCTTGATTCTGATGGGTGACGGGAACCTCAAAGGAACGGAGCATTGCACGGCGGATAAGGTTGTGGCCAAGGCTATCAGGATAGTCGGTCGGAAACGGACGTTGAGTTGTGACAGTCCCTGCTTCCGTTTCCTGTCCTTCCTGTGGTGGCGGTTGCTACCTGTGCGCCGCTATCTGCTGGGGCTACTCCGTGCCGTAGAAAAAGTAAAAGACATTATAATAAAAGCATCTTGAATATGCGTATAAAGAAAGGATTTGTGCTCCGCCGGATGTGCGGGGAGCATGTAGTGACGGCTGACAGCCTGGAGCAAATCAATTTCAATAAACTGGTAACACTGAATGAATCGGCCGCCTACCTGTGGCAAGCGGTGGAGGACCGGGACTTTTCCCCGGAACTTCTGGCCGGCCTACTGGCGGAACGTTACGGGATAGACCACGACCGGGCATCGGCTGATGCCGTTAATATTTGTGAGGCATGGCAAAAGGCGGGCGTGACAGAATGACGGCCGATGACGAGCGTCGCTTCTTTTCTCTGCTCCGGGCCGGTTTGTGGGACAAGGATGTTGAACTCTGTTTGTTCGGTAGCCCGGTGGATTGGCAAAGCCTGTTGGAACAGGGACGGAAGCAGACCGTTCTGGGTGTCCTTGCCGACGGTATCGGCAAGCTCCCCCCCGCCTTGCGTCCACCGTTTCCAATCCACCGTTCGTTGCAACAGGAATTGCTGCACATCCGTCAGGGACATATCCTGCTCAATCATGTCTTACAGGAAATTTGGGAAAAACTGGCTTGTGCCGGCATCCGTCCCGTTCTGCTGAAGGGACAAGGTATGGCACAATATTATGTCTGCCCCGAACAGCGGCAGTGTGGGGATATCGACCTTTATGTCGGACCGGAACAGTACGATCATGCCTGTCAGGTGCTCAAAAAATACGGAAAGCCTACCGGTGAGGAAAACGAAAGTTCCAAACATCGCCACTTTCATCGGAACGGGGTGATCATTGAGATACACCGCCTTGCGGGTACTTTTTCCGATCCCCTGACCAATAAACGCTTCCAACGGTTGACACGTACTTATCTGCACGAGGATGGCTACTGTTTTGAGAAACTGAAGGGAACGGATGTGTCGCTTCCCCCGGTGAATTTCGACGCCTTGTTTCTTTTTTTTCACATGGTTGGTCATTTCATCCACGGTGGTGTCGGTCTGCGACAAGTGTGCGACTGGGCTCTTTTCCTGTCTGCCCGTTCGGCAGACATCGACAAGGAACGTCTGTCACGGGAAATCCGTTTTTTGCATATGGAAAAATTCTGGCGATTATTCGGAGGTATCGCTGTAGACTATCTGGGATTATCAGGAAACTCGTTTCCTGATTTCTTTTTTATCGGTAAAAAAGAAATGCGTCGTGCAATGAATCTGATACTGGAAACCGGAAATTTCGGTCACTACTTTTTTGACCTTAGCCTGCGTCCTAAAAATTATTATGGAGGCAAGTTGTACGGATTTTATTGCCGGGTCCGCTGGCAGAGGGAAGTTTTTTCTTTTGCCCCATGGATGCTCCTGCGTGGAGGGTTGGTGGACTTCTGGGGAAGTATTAAAACCGTTTTGACGCATAAATAGAACAAATGAAGTCATTTTGCCTATACGCTCGTTGGTTGTGGACGGCTTCCAAAGAAACGAGGGCAAGCCTTTTCCTGTACAGCCTGCTGCAGTTGCTTTACACGGGCGTATCCTTTTACTTCATTTATGTATGCAAGACGCTGGTAGATATCGCCTCCGGGGTTTCCACTCTTGACTTTCAGCGATACATCTGGCAGCTGGCCGGCTGCGTGGTTTTCCAGCTCATCCTCTCAAACGGGAAAAGCTACCTGTCCGTAAGAAACAACATCCGGCTGCAGAACTATCTGCGCAGCCGGATGTTTTCCCGTCTTGCCGGCATGGATTATGAAAGCCGCCTGCGTTACCATTCGGGCGACATACAAAGCCGTCTGACAGAGGACGTGCGAGTGGTCGCCAACATGCTGGGACAATCCCTGCCCTCTTTTGCCGCGACGCTCATGCAGCTAGCCATGGCTTTGGCCTTCCTTTCATCTTTGGATATCCGGCTGGTCTGGTTGCTTATCACGGTCTTGCCGGCATGCCTGCTTTTAGGCAAGCTCCCGGCAAGAAATGTCCGCCGCTTGACCCTTGCCATCCGGCAAGGAGACAGCCGTGTGCAATCTTTCTTGCAGGAATGCTTCCAGCACCTGTTCCTGCTGCAGGCATTCGAGAAGAGGTCCTGGATGGAAAGACAGATGGGGGATATTCAAGATGAATTGTACAGTAAAACCATGCGACGTAACCGGTTTTCCACCGCATCCCGCGTAATGGTCCAACTTGCCTTTTCCGGTGGATACTCCATCGCTTTCCTCTGGGGAGTGCACGGTATTTATACGGGAACGGTCACGTTCGGCATGATGACCGCCTTCCTGCAACTGGTGGGACAGATCCAGCGTCCCCTCATGGAGATGGGACGGCAGTTGCCTTCTCTTATCCATACCACAACTTCCATAGACCGTCTGAAGGAACTGGAAACGGACTCGATGGCAACGGCTCCGGCTTCGTTTTCGTTGCCCGGAAAGTTAGGTATCCGTTTCCGAAACGTTTCCTTTCATTATCCGGGAGCTTCTCGGTATATATTAAGGTGGTTCAGTCATGATTTCAGACCCGGATCCAGTACTGCCATCCTGGGGGAAACCGGTGCCGGGAAAACAACAATTTTCCGGCTGATTCTCTCATTGCTACGTCCTACGGAAGGGCATATCCTGTTATATAACGGGACAGGGTTAGAAATGGAGCTTTCCTCCGCCACACTTTGTAACCTGATATACGTTCCCCAAGGAAACAGCCTGTGGAGCGGCACTATCCGGGAAAACCTCCTGCTGGGTAATCCCGAAGCGACAGAATCCGAACTGTGTGAAGTCCTGGAAGTGGCCGCCGCAGAGTTCGTGTTCGGCTTGGCGGAAGGCCTGGACACATTCTGTAGCGAGCAGGGAGGCGGGCTCAGCGAAGGTCAGGCACAACGTATAGCCATCGCCCGGGCCCTGCTACGCAAGGGAAGTGTCTATTTATTTGACGAGTTGAGCTCCTCTCTGGATGACGAAACGGAAAGCCGGCTTATCCGTAACCTCTCCGTTTATCTGCAGGGGCATACCCTCCTTTTTATCACCCACCGGCATCGTATCGCGGCATATTGCGACTGCATGGTGACAGTCAGACGCACTACGGAACCGGTCAATACCGGAAACGGTTTGGAATATGTGGAAAAGAGAGAGCATCCATAATTTTCCCTAGCGTAAAGTCCTGTCATAAATAATGGAGAATGAGGATGGTATAAAGATATGCAGTTGCCAACAACAAATAACGAAAAACATAAATGTGGGATGGTGGTCACAGACAGGCCTCCATTTTACCGAACAAAAAAGTCATGTGGTTAAGATTTAAGATATTTGTAGGATATATTACTTTGATCACCCTTTTGGCGTTCACTGTTTATTCCTTCCGCAAGGAACAGATGGAGAGAAACCGTCTGCGACAGGACGAGCGTGAACTGATCCATACCCGTCATTTGGCCGAACAAATCTACGCCGCATTGTTGGAACTGTCCGCATTGGGTGAGACTGTCGGCGTGTGGAAGGAGGCAGACCTCAGTACCTATCAGAGAAAGAGCAAAGAGGCCTGCCAGCATCTGCAAGGGTTGAAACCATATATTCATTCCACAAAAGGACTATCACGCGTGGATTCGCTTTGTATCCTGCTGGAACAAAAAGAACAATTGCTTGATACTGTCATGCGGACGTTCATCCGTTTACAGGAAGTGGGGGAAATCGTTAACCGTAAAATACCCGTTATTGTCTCTCATGTGCAAAAGACGACAGAATCTCTCTCTGAGTCCGCCCCAAAGGATACGGTACGGAAAAGTTCCGGGCCTACGAGTTTCTGGTCCCGACTGTTAGGACGGAAAGAGAAACAATCCGCCTATTTGGAACAACGAAAAAAACAGAAGGAAATCTCCGATCGGAAACGACAGAAAACATCGGCGACCGGGATACTCCGTTCACTGAACAGGGAGGTGACGAAGCGCCAGAGAGACGAAAGAGAAAAGTTGCTGTTCCAAATGGATGAATTATATGATAAAAGCATCAAGCAAAACCAAAGGCTGCATAGCATTCTCAAAGAACTTGAAACGGAAGCGAACCTGCGTATAGAGAACCGTTACCGGCAGTTCGTGGCGGAGCACGACCGGTCATTTCATACACTGTCAATTGTTGCCATATCCGTTTCCTTGCTGGCTCTCCTGCTGTACGGCCTCGTCCATCGTGACCTGAAACGCAAGTACCGGTATCAGCGCAGGCTGGAGTCCTCCAATACGGAGAAACAGGAGCTCCTCCAGTCCAGGAAAGACATGATGCTCTCCATCGCCCACGACCTTCGCTCGCCCCTTGCCACGATAAGCGGCTCGGCCGAGCTGCTCCCCAAGGAGAGCGGCGAACAGGGCAGGATGAGATACGTGGACAACATCCGGCACGCCTCGGAATACATGCTCTCGCTGGTCGACACGCTCATGGAGTTCTACCTGCTCGACAGCGGCCAGTTGCAACATCATCCCTCCATCTTTCACCTGGGCACCCTGCTCGGGGAGACAGCCGACAGCCACGCCCCGGCCGCCAAGAAGAAACATCTCGGCTTCTCCACCGGCTTCTCCGGACTGGACGTGGTGGTCGGAGGCGAGAAGGGGTTCCTCCAACAGGTGGTGAACAACCTGCTCTCGAACGCCATCAAGTTCACGGAAGAAGGAAGCGTCCGCCTGGAGGCGGAATATCGGAAAGGCGAGCTCCGCCTTCTCGTACAAGACACGGGCATAGGTATGGATGTGAAGGACGCTTCCCGGATATTCGATCCGTTCGAACGGCTGGAAAACGGCCGGCACGCGTCCGGCTTCGGGCTCGGTCTCGCCATCACTTCTCGGCTCGTATCGGAGATGGGAGGAAAAATCGATGTGGAGAGCACGCCAGGCAGGGGAAGTCGTTTCACCGTGCTGGTTCCCCTGCCTCCCGCCGACGGCAACTCCCTGATGGAGAACCGGCGGCCCTCCGGTAGCCTCCGCCTGGAAAACACGCGTGTCCTCCTGCTGGATGACGATATCAGGCAGCTCGGCATAACGAAGGAGATGCTGCGCCGGTGCCACGCCTCATGCGACTGCTGCACGGACAGCCGCGAACTTATCGCCCGTCTGCGGGAAAATGCCTATGACGTGCTGCTGACGGACATCCAGATGCCGGAGATGGACGGCTTCTCCGTTCTGGAACTGCTCCGTTCTTCCAACATCCCGCAGGCCAGGACCATTCCGGTGGTCGCCCTGACGGCACATGTGAACAAGGAGGAGGAATACCTCGCACGCGGTTTCGCGGGACGCATCCGCAAGCCGTTCACGATAGAGAGCCTCTCGGAAGGTGTGGCGCGGATTATCGGTACCCCGGGGAACAGGGCATGGAAACCGGACTTCTCCCTGATCCTCTCCGGTGAGGAGAACCGCCGGGAGATGCTGGACGAGTTCGCGAGGGAAAGCCGGAAAGACCTGCACGTCCTACATCAGGCGCTGGAAAGCGGCGACCGCCGGACCGTCCGGGAGGTGCTGCACAAGAACCTGCCCCTCTGGGAATCCGTCCGGCTGGACTACCCGCTGGAGGAACTGCGGCGGATCACGACCTCGGAACCGGAAGGGTGGACGGAAAAGGAGCTGGAACAGATACGCGACATAGCGGAAGCCGCCGACCGGCTGGCCACCTTCGCGGAACAAATACAAGACATTACGGAATGAAAACGATACTGATCATAGAAGATGACGTGATATACGCCCGCAGCATCGGCAACTGGCTGAGGAAACAGGAGATGGGAAGCGAGCGTGTCACAACCCTCTCCGCCGCCCGGAAGAGCCTCTCGGACAGGGAATACGACCTCGTGCTAGCCGATCTCCGCCTGCCCGACGGCAACAGCACGGACCTGCTCAGGTGGATGCACGACCGCCACATTGCCACCCCGTTTCTGATCATGACCAACTACGGTCAGGTGGAGAACGCCGTGGAAGCCATGCGCCTGGGAGCGGTCAACTATCTCTGCAAGCCCATCCAGCCGGACAAGCTGCTGGAAGCCATCCGCAAGGAGTTCAGCCGTCCCCGTCACGACGGCACGGAGTTCTACCGGGGAGAGAGCGACAAGGCGCGTGAGATGTACCGCCGGATCAGCCTGGTGGCGCCCTCCGACATCTCCGTCCTGATCCGTGGCGCATCCGGTACGGGCAAGGAACATATCGCTCTCGAGCTGCACGAACAGAGCCGCAGAAGGAACCGACCGTACATCACGCTGGACTGCGGATCCCTTCCGGAAGATCTGGCTGCCTCCGAGCTGTTCGGCCACCGTAAGGGGGCGTTCACGGGCGCGGAGAGCGACAAGGTCGGTCTGCTGCAGGAGGCCGACGGGGGCACGCTGTTCCTTGACGAGATAGGTAACCTGTCCTACAAGAGCCAGATGCTCCTTCTTCGCGCCCTACAAGAGAAATGCTACAGGCCGGTGGGCTCGACCCGGGAGCGCGGCTTTGACATCCGCCTGATCGCCGCCACCAACGAGAACCTGGAGGAGGCCATCGCCGGGGGACGTTTCCGTGAGGACCTGTTCCACCGGCTGAACGAGTTCACCATCCGTGTCCCGCTCCTTTCGGAATGCCCGGAGGATATCCTCCCGCTGGCCCGTTTCCTGCTGGGCCACCTCATGAAAGAGCACCACAAACGGGTACAGGGTTTCGACCGGCTGGCGGAGGCGGCCCTGAGACGGTACCCCTGGCCGGGCAACATCCGCGAGCTGAGGAACGCTCTCCGCAGCGCCCTGCTGCTGACAGACGGCGACTGGATCACCGCGACCTCCCTGAATCTGGACCTGACGTTAAAGCAGGAAGAGGTACCCAGCCTCACGGAGGAGGAAAAAGAGAGGCTGCTGTTGCTCCAAACGCTCGAACAAACTGGGAACAACCGTTCCAAAACCGCCAAGTTGTTGAACATGAGCCGGACAACCTTGTACGAGAAGTTACGGAAATACGGTATTATCTGTTGACAGAGAAAAACATTGGTTGTAGGTGGAGATACTGTTAAAGTTCAGTTAAACGATACTGTCGAAGCCCAAAGCCGTTCCTGACATGCCATAATCAGTTTCATCCTGATGGAAGTGCAATCCAGAGATTTTCTTTTAAAGGAGATACAGTCAGATAAAGGGAATATGTGTCCTTCATTAGCAACACGCTATCGCCTCCTTAATTTCCATGTGACAGAATCGGACGGGGTATTATGGATTGGTTTCAGACCGGGGGTGGTGCATGCCATCGTAAAAGAGGTCTGGAACGGACTGCCCCTGACCCGGTCGGATGCGGAACGATATTATACGGAACTTGCTTTATTGGGCAAACGATATGGGAATCCTTATTTCCGAATCGTGGCGCACGGAGGATTCCTGCCGGAAGCGTTGTCTTTTGAATTGCACGGGCTGACAGTTTCGGATGAAAGTTATATTGAGAGCCTCTCGTCCGGAAAGCATGTGGAGCTTTACCCCCATAACGAGGCGGCATACAGGGCTGTCATAAAAGGATTCGGACAACACCGCATTGGAGCGGTTGTACAGGCGACCGGAACAGGAAAGTCTTACCTGTTGGCACGTTATATTGCGGATCATGCGGAAGAGAGAATATTGGTTCTTGCGCCGAATATCACAATCCTGAATGAGATTCGAAAGGCGGTCGGATTTCACGCCCCCCATGTATGTTACCGGACATTTCAGTCACTGATTTATCGCCGGGAGAATCAAGTGGTGATAAAGACGGACCATATTTTAATCGACGAGTTCCATCACTTTGGTGCCGAGATCTGGGGAGGCGCCTTGCGGGAGGTGATTGAAAATAATCCGCAGGCCCATGTGTTAGGAACGTCGGCAACACCAGTCCGTCCGGAAGGGATGATCGATACGGTGGATCTCTATTTCGAGGGAAACTTGTTTTATGAGCTTACTTTGCCACAGGCTTGGTATTACCACATACTGCCGGTTCCGGTCTTGGTGCAAAGCGCTTATGGTCTGGACAACGAGCTGAACCGGTTACAAAAGAAACTAGATCGCAGTGACTGCTCAAAAAAGCGAAAAGAAGGGGTACAGAAGAAAATTGATCTGGCACGTGTGGACTTTAAAGAGGCTTTAGGGGCATCGGAGGTCATCCGAAGATTCCTGCCAGCAAATGTACGTAAGTTGCTGGTATTTTGCCGCGATCTCAGCGATCTGAGAGAAATGGTTCCCGAAGTATGCGGGTGGCTAACACGGGCGGGACGTACCATTGTTCCGTTTGAAATCCATCATGCCAACAACGGACGGCAGAACAACCTGATACTGGAAGCTTTCCGGAAAGAGTCGGAGCAGCTGCACGTTCTGTTCTCGGTCAACATGTTGATTGAGGGACTGCATGTGGAGGGCGTGGATGCCGTCTTGTTCCTCAGACCGACGGAATCGTATATTGTCACCCTGCAACAACTGGGACGGTGTCTGGAGGCCGGATCCGGGAAAAAGCCGATTGTTCTGGATTTTGTAAATAACCTGTCCGGAAAATCAGTCTACGACCTGATGGCTCCCCATTGGGAACGTCTTTCCCATGTTCCCTTCCCGAAAGGTTTTGAGGGGGCGACTTCCTTCCTGACAACCGGATTCCTTTCGGACATAAGGCTTCGCATAGAAGAGATACTGGCAGAGCTGGAGCCTTGGCAGATCATGTACGAACGACTGGTGGAGTTTCACAGGGAAGAAAATGACTGGCCGTCGGTTACGGAAGGAAAACTCGGCCTGTGGTGCAATACACAACGCATGGCTTATAAACGGGGCAGATTGCAGGAAGAACGTTACCGTCTATTGGAATCGATCGGCTTCGAGTGGAACCAACTTGATTCCAAATGGATGAAGGAGTTCCACGCTTTAAAAAACTTCTTTGATATGCACGGCCGTTGGCCCAGGCGTGAAGACGGAACACTTGCCACATGGAGCTATACCCAGCGGGAAAGACGCAAAAAAGGATGTCTGAGCAAAGAACGTATTCGTTTTTTGGATGGAATCGGTTTCATCTGGAACCAGGACCTGCATGAAGAATGGATGAAAAATTATGAAGCATTAAAACTGTTCGTTAACAGGCATCGACGCTTTCCGAAATCGGCAGAAGGAAACTTGGGAGGGTGGTGTTGCACCCAACGGAAAATGCGCAAGCAAGGAAAAATCTCCCCCGATCGTCAGGTGCTGTTAGACCAAATCGGATTTGTCTGGTCAGTAGAACAGGTATGACAAAGCAATTTAGAACGGTTACACTTGTTTTACAGTCAACAGGGACGTTGGCCAGGATGTCGTGAAGGAACATTGGGACGCTGGTGCACTGTCCAAAGACGGGATTATCGGAAAGGGAACATGTCCACTGAACGACTGAAACAATTAGAAGAGATCGGTTTTCCATTAATAGTCTGAAAAATGAATGTTCTATTTTGAAGAAAGAAATTGCAGGCTAATATCCATGTCTTTCCATTTGATTTTTTTGTTTTAATTTGAAGATTATAAAGCAGCTTTGCAGTCCGATCCTTCCGGAAATTAAACTCCTTTTGTTTTGTTTTTCCAAAGTCTTGCGCTTATGTTTGCCGTAAACCATAAAAGAAGATTAGAGTTTATACAGAATAAAGAATAGGGCTATTGGTTATCAGTACCCTAAAACCCTATTCGATATAATGTCTATTGATTATAAATTGTTTGAAAACAAATTACTCATAAGCTATGAATATCCAACCCTTATGTAGCAGGATCAGACTTGAAACCTGCGATTTTGAACGCCGGAAGCGAATGTGGCAGACCGGTCTTGCACAGGCCATGTACAAGCCTCCTGTTACGAACAGTATTCCCCGGATTATCGAGATGAGGCTGCTGGAGCCGATAACGAGGGAATTTTGCCGGAAAACCGGACAGAACATCCACTATCGCAGGCTGGTTCCGGATACCCGTTTTCATCTATTGTGCCAAAGCAAACCTTTTGCTCTTATATCCCTTCCCAATCCGTCCACAGGCAGAGTGTTCATCCAATACCTGAACGAAAGCGCGAGGCGGGCCTCCCCGCTGAGAGAGCTGCGAAATACGGACGAAATCAGTTCGTTCCTCCAGGAGCGGTTTCCCAAATGACATTCCCCGGCTGAGGGCCGGCGGTCAAAGGGGCTTACAGAAAGTGTACACTTCCCTTACAATTTTGTAAGGCGGGTGTACACTTTTCATTTACACCCTCAATCCTAATCCGTCTTCCACTACATTGATTGCCTGCCTTTTATAATATTCCCCTGATAAAATCCGTCCGCTGGTACGGCATTCGTTTCCCTTGTCATTGAACATAAAACTTAAATTGCAACCTTATGGAAACATCAATGACAGACCGTCTTCTCGGCTGCTTTGCGAAAGCCGTCCGGGAAAAGAAAGAGCTTACAGAAGCGGAATTGTCGTCCGCCTATACAGAATTCATGAACCACCTGCAATCGATAACCGACGGCGGGCAGCCCGTCATCGTGAAGCTAAGGCGGCTGCGCCGTCTGGAACTGGAGCTGGAAACCTACCGGCACAGGGCATTTCCCGTTCTTGAGGGCCTGACGGACATCTACCTGACAAAAGCCGCCGCCCTGGTCAGGATGGAGACGGACCTGCTACATTTCATGGCGGAGCATCCCGGGCTCCATGCCGCGCCGTCATCTGCCGATGAAAAGACAAGGAACCGTCCCGCCCTCCACTGGAAAGGCTCCCTGGCAAACCTGATGGAACTGGTCGCCTCTCTGGACTATTCCGGTCTGGTAACGGACGGGAAAGGAAACCGCCAGTCCTTCGCCGCCTTGGTCGCGGCATTCGAAACCCTTTTCAATGTCACCCTGCCCAAGCCATACGACCTCCGTGCCGACCTCGCCCGCAGGAAAAAGAACCTCTCCGTCCTGCTTCCCAAACTCCGGGAAACCTACGAGAAAAACATCGTGAACTGCGGGCTCGACCGGCGTTGAACCGGTGGGAAACACCCCTGTCAGTAAAAGTCATCTCCTGTCAGGGATAGTCACCCCGCGCCGTTTGGCGCATAGCGGAATTCTCACTTATTTTGCTCCCGAAAAAATAACCGTAAAGAAACAGAAGAACCTATGGCAAGAATCAAGCAGACACAGAGACCGCAGGATGTGTCCTCTTCCCAGCCCTGAAGAGGCGGGCGTAAGCCGAAAGACGCATCCGAGCTCCATTCCTATTATTACGGGTTCCGTCTGGACGAAAGGCAGAACATCGAGTTCGAGAGGCTCTACGCGAATTCCGGCGCGAAGACCAGGTCGCAGTTCATCCTCTCGGCCATTTTCAACAAACCGATCAAGGTCGTGAAAATCGATAAGGCGGCTACGGATTTCTATATCCGGCTGACAAACCTTCAGAGCGACTACCGCCGTGTAGGGGTGAACTACAACCAGACGGTCAAGGCTATCCACAGCGGGGAGCTGACCGAGAAGAAAGCCCTCGCCCTGCTTTACAAGCTGGAACAGCTGACCGTGGAGTATATCTCGCTGAACAAGGAGATCATCCGTCTTACCAAGGAGTTCGAGCGATGGTTGCAAAGATAACATCCGGCATGTCCGTCTACGGAGCGCTCTATTACAACCAGGAGAAAGTGGAAAAGGGCAAGGCCCAGACGCTGGGATGGAACCGCATCATGGAACGTCCCGACGGCACGGCCGGCATCCCCGAGTGCATGCGCAGCTTTGAGCCTTACCTTGCCATGAACCGGCGGACGGAAAAGCCGGTGATCCACCTCTCGCTCAACCCCCATCCCGACGACAGGCTTTCCGACGAACAACTGGAGACCATCGGACGGGAATACATGGAGAAGCTGGGCTACGGCGACCAACCCTACATCATTTTCCGGCACGAGGACAACGCGCGTCCACATATCCATATCGTCTCCCTGCGCGTAGACGAGCAGGGCAGGAAGATCAGGGATTACAAGGAATGGGAACGTTCCATGAAAATTTGCCGGGAGCTGGAACAGAAATACAGACTGGTCCCGTCAACGAAAGAGGAACGCGAGGTCTCCGGTGCCATGACAGCGGTGGAATACCGCAAAGGCGATCTGAAACACCAGATCGCAAACGTGGTCAGACCGGCCCTGCAGGATTACCGTTTCCGCTCATTCAGGGAATTCAAGGCCCTGCTCGGACTCTTCAACGTGACGGTGGAAGAAGTACGCAAGAGTGTCGACGGAAGGACATGCCACGGGCTGGTCTATGCGGCACTCGATGAGAAGGGCAGACGCTGTGGCGTGGGCATCAAGTCCAGCTACATCGGCAGGAGCGTCGGTTACGAGGCCCTGAAAAGGAAATGCGCCCGGAGCAAGACGTGGATGAAGGCACATCCCGTACAGGAAAGCACAAAGGAGGCCATCCGGGAAGCCCTGCGTCAGGACACCCGGCAGGGATTCCTCCGGCTCCTGGCCGAAAAAGGCGTCGTCCCCATACTCTGGGAAAACGAACAAGGCGTGATTTACGGGGTGACCTACATCGACCACGGATCAAGAACGGTATTCAAGGGCTCGGCCCTTGGCAGGGAGTTCTCCGCCTCCGTCCTGAACAGGCTGTACGGCACGCCGCTTCCCATGACAATCCCCCATGGGGATGCCTCCTTGAAAGAGGAAAGGGCAAGAGGGGAAACCGGACTTGCGGAAGGGCTGCTGGATATCCTCACGACGGAATCCCGTCCTTATCCGGGCGAGGAAACCGTGGAAGGCCCCTACGGAAAGAGAAAAAAGAAACGGAAACGCCGCGGCCCGCATATCGGCTAAAAGGGTTTCCAAAAGATAAGACATAAGCAAAGTATCACCTGTAAAACAAGTAAAACATGTCACAAGAAGATGCCAGGGGACTCGGCAAGACCACCGACTTCATGCGGGCGGTCAGCATCCTGTTCCTCGTGATGAACGTCTATTATTTCTGCTATCCGTTTTTCCACCGTCTGGGATGTACCAACGGCATGGCGGACAGGATCCTTCTGAACCTGCAACGGGACACGGGGCTGTTCACCCATTCGCTGGTGACCAAGTCCTTCTGCCTGATGTTCCTCCTCTTCTCCTCGATGGGGGCCAGGGGACGCAGACAGATGGAGATGTCCCGACGGCGCATCGGCTGCGTCCTCATTTTCGGGCTGTTGTTTTACTTCTCAAGCGAGCTGCTGCTCACTTCCCCGTGGGACATCCGGCTTGTCACGCTGCTGTACGTCTCCGCCGTCACCGCGGGTTACATCTGCCTCCTGACCGCAGGCATGTGGGCCGGCCGCCTTCTGGGAAGCCGGCTGATGGATGACGTGTTCAACGAGGAGAACGAGTCCTTCATGCAGGAGACAAGGCTGATGACGAACGAGTATTCGGTGAACCTTCCGACCCGTTTCCATTACAACAGGAAATGGCATGACGGCTGAATAAACGTGGTGAACCCGTTCCGGGCAACCCTCGTGCTGGGCACGCCGGGCAGCGGGAAATCGTACTGCGTCATCAACCAGTTCATCAAGCAGCAGATAGCGAAGGGCTACGCGCTCTATTGTTATGATTTCAAATATCCGGACCTGAGCACCATCGTCTACAACCACCTGCTCCAAAACAGGGACAAGTACGCGGGCGACGTCCGGTTCTACGTGATCAACTTCGACGACCCGCGCCGCAGCCACCGCTGCAACCCGATCAACCCGGCCTTCATGTCGGACATCGCGGACGCCTACGAGTCGGCATACGTGATCTTATTGAACCTGAACAAGACCTGGATACAGAAACAGGGCGACTTTTTCGTGGAATCCCCGATCATCCTGCTGGCCGCCATCATATGGTACCTCAAGATTTTCGATGGAGGGAAATACTGCACCTTCCCCCATGCCATCGAGCTGCTGAACAAGCCCTACTCGGACGTGTTCACCATCCTGACCTCGTACCGTGAGCTTGAGAACTACCTCTCACCCTTCATGGACGCCTGGAAAGGCGGGGCGATGGAGCAGCTCCAGGGCCAGATAGCGAGCGCGAAGATACCGCTCTCGCGCATGATCAGCCCCTCGCTCTATTGGATCATGAGCGGGGACGACTTCACGCTGGACATCAACAACCCTGAGCAGCCCAAGGTACTGTGCGTGGGCAACAACCCCGACCGGCAGAACATCTATTCGGCGGCCCTGGGACTTTACAACGCCCGCATCGTCAAGCTGGTCAACCGGAAGGGAAAGCTGAAGAGCTCCATCCTGGTGGACGAGGTGCCGACCATCTATTTCCGGGGGCTCGACACGCTGATCGCCACGGCGCGGAGCAACAAGGTGGCGGTCTGTTTGGGAGCGCAGGACTTCAGCCAGCTGGTACGCGACTACGGTGAAAAGGAGGCGCGCGTGATCCAGAACACCATCGGCAACATCTTTTCCGGACAGGTCGTGGGAGAAACCGCGAAGAACCTCTCGGAACGCTTCGGCAAGGTGCTCCAGCAGCGCAAGTCCGTCAATATGACGAAAGAGGACACTTCCACCAACATCAGCACCCAGCTGGACTCCCTGATACCCGCCTCCAAGATATCCAACCTCTCACAGGGGATGTTCGTGGGAAGCGTATCGGACAATTTCGGAGAGACCATCAGGCAGAAAATATTCCACGCCCGGATCATGGTGGACAATGCCGGGGTGGAGGCCGAGACGAGGGCGTACAGACCGATACCCGTCATCACGGACTTCACGGGAGAGGACGGCCGGGACCATATGCAGGAGGAAATAGAGCGTAACTACTACCGTATCAAGGAAGAGGTGGGCGACATCATCCGGCGCGAGCTCCTGCGCATAGAAAACGATCCGAACCTGAGCCACTTGCTGGAGACGGACGGGGAATAACAGACTGATATAAAAACAGGATTGCCCTCCGGCAATCCGCCATTCAATAACCGTTTAATTTTAGTTTTATGACCGAGAAAAAGAAAAACATCGCCCTTCAGGGAAAACCCTGTTTCCCGTGGGTGGGCGGAAAGAGAAGACTGCTGCCGGTGCTCATCGAATCCCTGCCGGCAGATTTCGAAAAGATGGAAACGTATGTGGAACCTTTCGTGGGCGGCGGCGCACTGTTCTTCTGACTAAGACAGGCCCATCCCGGTATCCGCTGCGTAATCAACGACTCCAACGAGAGTCTGGTGAACGTGTACCGTGTCATCCAGAATTCCCCCGAGGAGCTGATCAAAAAGCTGGAGGGTATCCAGAGAGAATACCATGCCCTAACGGAGCACGCGGACAGAAGGGCGTACTTCATGGAGAAACGCGCATTCTTCAACGAGGGCGGCCCGGACGATGTCACCCGTGCGGCGCTGTTCATCTTCTTCATGCGCACCTGCTACAACGGCATCTATTCGGTAAACCGAAGCGGCAAGCTCTCCGTGACGTTTGGTGCGGGCAACCGAGCGAAAATACTGGAAGAGGAACTCATACGTGTCAACCACGGCCTGCTCCAGGGCGTGACCATCCTGGAGGGCGACTACCACCAGACAGCGAAGTATGCCGGAGAGAAAACCTTCTTCTATTTCGATCCTCCCTACAAGCCTGTCAACGAGTCGGGCGGCTGTACCTCCTACATGCCGGACGACTTCGACGACAACGACCAGATCCGCCTGGCTGAGTTTTGCAGGGATCTGGGGGATGCCGGCAGCAAATGAATGCTCTCCAACTCGGATCCGTGCGAGAAGGATCCGACCAATACCTTCTTCGATGATTTATACGACGGCTTCCATATCCAGCGGCTGAGCATCTTTCGCTCGGTCTGCTCCATCGCCGAGAAACGGAAACCGGTCAACGAGCTGCTGATAAGGAACTATTAATGCGGGCGGATACCCTGATAAAGCAAAGCAGGCGGGTGGGAGATTTTCTCCCATCCGCCTGCTCCTTCCAACCTTTTCATATAAGGTGAATTCCTGTTTATTCTTTGTGCTATAAAAAAATCACAAAAAACATACAAATTGACCCGATCCAGCGGTTAGCTAGAACACCAAAACATCCCGCATAAAACAATATGGCTGGAATCTCAAAAAGGAAGGCATTTAGTGTATCACTAAATACTTTTTCCTATCCTATATGATATCATGTTATTCAGTCAGAACCAATTTTTTGGCAGATATGCATGAGCGTTTCTCCTTTGTGAAATAATCACGATGAACCTCAACCATTGATTTGTTAAATTTTTCAACAGCCTTATAATCTTCTATAGTATCATACACTTTTTTTACTTCAAGTTGGGGTGTTTCAAACACTGCATACTTGTTCAAGTCAATTGTTTTTGGCATATTTATGATAGTTTTTTAAGATTTTTATCAAATACAGAAAAATCACAACCGGTTATTTGACAAGAAGCGATTGATTTCGTATTCTTGTCATATTGCACGATAAAACCATTACATATCGCAAATATCAAAGGACGATAGTCCAGTGTATTAGCTTCTGTCGCATCCAAGATAACCACTCCGTTTGTCCTGCCAAAAGCAGTCCAGTGGCTTGTCACTTCAGTAATCCATACAAATTTTGGAAAACTTTTCTCCATAATAAGACTTTTTAGTTTGTCAGGCATATCACTTAACATTACATATTTACGATATGAACGCGCTGAACATAAAAAAGTTCTTATATGAATCTCTCTGTTATCTGCATATTCAAAGTATTCGGAAGAAAGCAATTCTTTGACGAATTTTTTTGCAACATACGCCTCTAGATAAATCTTTTTATAAAGAGGGACAATAAAATGAGAGATTTTACAAGCAGCCCATTCTTTATCAGCTTTCTTTTTGGCTTCAGCATCTGTATATTCACTTTCTGGAATATCCAAATATCTTTTTGTTGGCATATCCAGACTGTCCGCCTGATAGACAGGGAAATTGTCATCGATAAAAATAAATTTCTTGGAGATAGTATCCCAATCCTTTATTTTAAGTACTCCCTTGCCATTCTTCAGAGGAAAATCCTCACTCGTAATAGTCCTCACCGTATCCTCAGTTATATCCTCATGTCCAATGCACAATACAGCATGTCCAATCAACCGTTCAATCTTTTTATTTTTTACGGCTTCGGCATTATCCAAAGCGATAATAACAGGAATCCCACTTTCAACATAACAACTCAGCAGCATATTGAAATCTGAGGCAAATTCCTTACGTGAATACAGCTTAGGACCAAATCCACATTCTTTAAGCAAATATGACATGCTGTCTACCGACAAACCGGAGGAAGGCAATTGTCTCTCCACTATATTCTGTTTCAATATATTTAAAATCTGTGATGGCAGCACTGGTGAATATTCCGCATATTTATTGCCATAGTATTCCATCAGTGCCCAAATCATCGTTTCCGCGCAACTGATCGTCTCGGTATCCTGTGACGAGAAGGGAAACGCCTGTGCACAAACTTTTAAACCAACCGCTGTAGAAGGCATATAAGCCAAACATGTTTTAAAAGAATTGGATTTTAATAAATTGGGAGCTATTGCACTTCTTCCGACAATGTAGGGAGGAGTCGGACGTAACACTATAAACCCACGGTAACTTTCTTCCAAAAAAGTTACTTTGTCTGTTTTCTTGAACGTATCAATTCTTATCTGGTCTGCCACATCGCTGAAAAAAGATAACTTAATGGCATCTCTTCCGTAAGAAGTACGTTTGGAGGCGTAATAAGTATAATAGCTATCCCTATAAACCTTATCTACATAGTTGCGTTCTATTACGATCTTGGTATCATCATGGAATCTTTTTAAGTGCCGCATTACTTCCTTAGTAATCAATAGCTGGGCGCGATCTCTGGATAAGGAGAAATCCTCACCTACAATCTGACCCAAGATATCCTCCAAATCCGGATCTATAATTGAAACTATAAAAAAACTCATACTACTATACTTAATGGACAGATTATTTAAAACGCGTCAGCGAAAAAGTCCACAAAGGTAGTGATATTAATTGATTTACGATTTCTCATTTAAAGAAAAATATGAAAAGATGATTTATAACAGAAAAGTTTGATATTGCTTGATCGTTTTTAGCCGCTTTTCTTAAAAGGAAGTTATTTTTGTAAGACAGGCAAAAGCTTTTCATCAAATTATATTCCGGACCTTATGATTACCTTCTTATTTTTCACCCGCTTCCCTATTTCAGCTCCGTGCATGTTTCCACCGCCTTCTTCATGCGGTGCTGTAGGAATTTGTCCAGATCCTTGTGAGGCAGGTAGTGCGCCGCCTTGTTCGTTAAGCCCTCGCACTGTCTCCTGATCTCCTCCATCGTTTTCCGACCCACGTCACCGTTGTCCAGAAAACAGTAGACATGCCCGTAACCGTTCAGCATGTCCGACACCATGGGCTGGTTGCTGACAGAGTTGATCATTACGCAGTCTGGTTCCGTATCACCCTCCCGGCAGACAGCCCGCACTCCCCACCTCTGGCAAGCCCCATCTTCAAATGCTCTACCCATAGATATGGTTATCCACATCTCTCCGATAATCCTTGTGCGAACAAGGCCTTCCTCAGATTACATATGCGAGTTTTACGGACGGTTGTTTTTGTTTTCTCTGTCAAAAGGTTCCGAAAAACGGTTCTGACAAGGCACATCTGTATCCACCCGATAAATGGATACGAGCAAGCCATTCCGTAGAAGGTTAATTATATTTAATGGACGATGATGATAAACCATTTTTTTAATTTTATCTCATTTCAATTTGAAACATATTTATATCTTTGAGATACTAAAATGCATTTTACGGCTAAAACAGTTTACAATTATTAATTACACAGGAATATGGATAAACACATTATAGGAGAAAATGCAGGTAAACTTTGGCGCTTGATGAATCAGGACAACCAACGCAAATGGGAACTGGAAGAATTGAAAAAATGCACGGGATTTGACGATCTGGAACTGGCCAGCGCCATCGGATGGCTTGCCCGTGAGGACAAAATCCAGTTTGAACTGAGGGATTCCGACCCCATGCATAAGAAAGCATATGTGTATTTGATGCTCAACCTGTATTTTTAAGGAATGCCCGGCATTCATCCTTTTTTAATTTGCGGTTTATGAGCGGGATATCATTCTAAAAAAACAAGTTTTTTACTACTTGCTTTCACGCCTTTGAATAAAAGAGGCCATCCCATCACCGGGATACCCCGGGAAGCCCTCTATCCGACTTCCGGGACATATCCCCGGGGAGGGAAAGCCTCTTTTCGCTTTATCGCACCCCATATACGGGAGCGCCCTACCGTCTTATTTTTCACCCGCTTCCCTGTTTCTGTTCCGCACGCGTTTCCACCGCCTTTTTCAGGCGGTGCTGCAGAAACTCGTTCAGATCCTTGTGTGGCAGGTAGTGCGCCGCCTTGTCCGTCACGCTCCCGCACTGCTGCCTGATCTCCTCCGTGGTTTTCCGGCCCGCATCATCATTGTCCAGGAAACAGCAGACATGCCCGTAACCTTTCAGCACGTCCAACGCCCCGGGCAGGTTGCCGACCGAATTGAGTATCACGCAGTCCGGCACCGGCTTTCCCTGTTTGAGCGCAAGGTACGAAAGATAGTCCATGAAACCCTCAAACACCAGAACCGTCGTCTTTCCGTCCCCCTGCATCCCATGCCTCAGATGCGTGATGTCCTTTGGGGAGGTCGAACCCTTGAAATAAGGGTTGCGTATCTCCAGGCCACCTTTCCGGTTTCCGAACCCGATCCCGAAATACCATTTGCTGCGCATGCGGTAATGCACCTCCACGCACTCCCTCGCGGCGATGCCGGAAGGAATCCCCCTCTTTGCCAGGTAGTCCAGCAGCACCGTATTACGGAGCGGCGAGACGCACAGCTCCTCGAATGCTGGAGGCGTGGCGGCTGCCCTCCGGGGTGCCGTAGCGGGCGTGGACACGGGAAAGTGTCCCTCTATGCCCTTCAATACGGAGGATATGTCGCGCGTCCCGTACAGCCTTTGCGCCAGGTCGATGATGCTGCCTCCCGTCCCCTCGCCGAAGTCGATTCACAGGTTTCTGGAAAGGCTGACCTTGAATGAGGGTGTACGCTCCTGCCGGAAAGGCGAGCGGTACCACAAACTGTCCCCCTGTTCCTTTACGGGGGAGAATCCCATCCGCCGGAGGTAATCCTCCAGCGGAATCCTTTTCGCTTCTTCAATGTTCATGACTCGTCGTATGATTGATAAACAGTAAGAAATTAGAACCGCCCGCCGAACCATTCCACCGGGTCCAGCAGCCGGCCGTTTTTTTGCAGTTCGAAATGCAGGTGGTTGCCGGTGGACGTCCCCGTGCTTCCGACCTTTCCGATGCGCTGTCCGATACGTACCGTTTCGCCTTTCCTTACAAGGATCCGGCTCATGTGCGCATATAGGGTGGAGTATCCACCTTTATGGCGGATGCGGACGAACCAGCCGTAACCCGGGCTGTAGCCGGCGGAGATTACCCGGCCGTTTCCTGCCGAATATACCGGCTCGCCATACGGGGCCGCCAGATCCACCCCCTTGTGGAATATTCTCCGTCCCTTAAGGGGATGCATCCTGCTTCCGAACCCGGAGGACACCCGGTAGCGGGTACGCCTGCCGTCAAGAGGGAACAGGACCGGATAATCCGACAGGATGACGACCGTCTGCCGCAGCCCTCATTCCTCCGTTCATTTCCCCGGTCCCCGGATACGTCCGTTTAACATTTCCCCGCCACCTTCCGCCCCTCTTCCTCCATCCTCCAGGCAGGCGGAAAGTGACAAAAGGTGACAAAACATGACTATTAATGACAACTTTCTCATAATCAATTTATTTAATGGCGAAGATACTAATTTTACCTCCCGAAATGATTCATTCACCTTTAAATTTAACAGTCATGCAAGAAGTAAATCCCGCTGCTCAAGGCAGCGAAAACGCCACTCAGGAACAGGGTTACCTGATGGCTTACGACAAGAAGGAACAGAAGGCGAAAGGCATCAAGGGCATCGCGGCAAACGGTGAGCTGGAGACGCTCGAGGCCAGCGAACAAAACAAGGGGCAGTTCGTCCGCGTGGACCGCTTCGGGAATTTCTTCACCAACTTCGGGAAGAACTTCCTCTACCAGTACAACAACCCCACACGTTTCTCCCTTTACCGGATGGAGGAAAATACCCCGGTGGAACAGGCAGCCAGGAAAATCGAGGAGGCCCAACGCCCCGAGAACGAGGCCGTCCGCCGCGAGCTTTCCAAGAACAACCGCATCTACAACAACCATTTCTTCAACGAGCGGGAGATCAACTGGGAGCAGGCCGAGCGTTACGGGCTTACCCCGGAGGTGCTCAGACAGACGGGCGACATGGAAAAACTGCTGCAGGGCAGACAGTCCGGCATAGCCTATGACATCTCCATGAACACCGAGCTGGGACGCCAGAAGGGGGATGCCAAGCTCTCGCTCTTCCGCGACGAGAACGGGGCGGTCAAGTTCGACCTGCACTTCATCCGTCAGGCACCGAAAATCGGGCAGGAATACCGGGGATATAAACTGGAGGAGGACGTGCTGGAGGCGTTGAACCGTACCGGCAACGCGGGCCGGATTGTCAATCTGGTCACGGACTACCGCACCAAGGAAATAAAGCCCTGCTACCTGTCCAAGGATCCGGTGACCAACGAGATGTTCTTCCTCCCGGCAGACCAGGCACGCTGCCCGCGCAAGATCAAGGACTATGTGCTGAGCGACAAGGAATATGCCGATTACGCCGCAGGAAAAGAGGTACCCATCGAGTTCAAGTCCTCGAACGGGAAGGTGTACCGGACCTCCATCCAGATGAGCGCGGCCGAGCGCGGCACGGAATTCCTGTGGGAACGCAGTACCCTCAAGCCGGAGAAAAAACAGGGGCAGGAACAGACGGCCGGCCTTAAGGAGACAGCCGGGAAACCGGCCGGACGGACCAGACAATCCATAATCCCCAAAATGTAACCGGCCATGACATCCGTAAATGAAAACATAAAACGGCTGGAAGAGCTGTCCCAGGAGGACGGCACAGGCGGCCTCCTGGTCTGTTACGAGACGGGCAGGGAAAAGCCCCATGCCGACTCCTCCTACCAGCTTTATCCTGTCAATCCGGATCAGAAGGGCATGACCTACCAGTTTCTCAGCCTCCTGCATGTCGGGGTGGAGACCGCCCGGATATCGGCCTTCATCCCTGACACCCGTATGGAGGTCTACCGCTTCCCCCGCATGTCCGACCTTCCTCCCTTTTATCGGGATACCCCCGTCAAAGAGTATATCACCGGCATGCTGCTGCCCCATATCAAAAAGAACAGGCTGAAGCCGGTGGTAAGTGTCAACCTGCGCGACATGGTCTTCATACGCTCCGAAGGGCTGTCGGTGGAGCCGGGCGGCATTCTTCGCCTCGATGCCGGGCAGATTGACCGGCTCGTGGAGTTCCGCCGGCGGCAGGACGAACTGGCCGCAAGGTACAAATACATCCCCGGGTACAAGCTGCCCCTGCGCGTCATCGAGACTCCCAAAGGTGTACTGGTGTTCAGCGGCAGCGACATCGGAAGGAAAGGGACTGAAAACTTCTATAAGTTCCTGCTGGATAACTATTTTTCGATGCATGCGCCTTCCGGTCCCATCAGGCAATACCGCGTGGATTCACCTTCCGACAGGTTATACGGACTCACCGACATCTCCTGCCGGAAAGAGTCGGGAACAAACAGATACACGTTCGACCTTTTCGACGCATACGCCGGTATCGGAGCGTCGGAAAAGAAAGGATGGGTTTTGGAGTTCGCCACGGACATGGCTCCTTCCGATACGGAATACCGCCTGGAGGACTTCTCCGGCTACCGGCCGGAAGGGAACAATAGGGATATCTTCCGGCTGCTCACCTTGCAGAAGCATTTCGACAGGACCATCATTCTCGATCCGGCTTTCGCCTACCATTTCCAGTTCAAGGAATTCGTCAGGAGGATGGATGATTGCGTGAACGGCCTTTCCACAGGGGACAGCATGGAAAAAATACTGGAGGAGATGCGGGAAAAGTCGGATCATATCCTGAGAACGGATTTTCGGGTACGGGGGTACGGTACTTCCGACCGGCAAAAGGAGAACAAGCCCGGAAAGGTCCAAAAGAACAAACCTAAAATATAGCCATGATCAGAAAAGAGCAAGTCAGAATCGGAATGCGGATTGTCGGGGATGATCCTGAATCCCCTGAAAGCTACCCGTACAAGGGAACCGTCACCGCCCTTTGCGAGACAGGTCGGAACGAGACGGACTTTTACATTGTCATCAAACTGGACGAGGCATCCATGAGACAGCCGGAAATATCAAGGTGCTGTCCCGAAGGCATCATGAGGTGCTTGCCCTGAAGGGTCAGCCCCGAGGAAAAACCGGAAAAACGGAACAATATCCCTTCCCTGACCTATACGGCTGTAGAGACATCCCGGGGATTCCTCTTCTTCACCCATACGGAAGAAGGCAGGAGGAGCCTTCGGGAATTCCTTCAAGGAATGGCAGACAGCTATTTCGATCCGTCATTCGACCTGGGACCGGTATGCGTCTATGAGGCGGAAGGTGTACTTTCTGATCTCTCTCCGGTCAATTCGGAGAAAATCTCCCTTGCGGCATATCCCTACATGCGAAAGCCGGAGGATTTCCGGCTGGATGTCTGTTACCGGAACGGGATGAGACCGACAGCGGAGGATTTCCGCAGTTTCTGCCACAATGCCGGTTGCTCGGTCAGCCATCGTAACGGAAATATCGCCGACACTCTGGAAGCCTTGGAACGTTACGACAGGTGTCTGGAAACGCTCCGGCACATATCGGAAGCAGCTCCTCACGAAAGGGATGAGACCCGTGAGACCAGGCAGCAGCTGCAAAGACTGCTGGACTCCGCCTACGATGTCCGCGGACACCGCTCGGCAGGAAGGATACTGGATGATCCCGTCCCCGAGGTCAGCGTGGAGGGAGTCAGGCTGTCCGTTTCCCAGCGGGGCATTCTTAAAGCCGGCCTTGGGTTGTACCTGCCCCGTGAAATCCGGACCGACCCCGCTCACGCATATGCATGGGTGGATAGGAATACCGGGCGCATCGTCTTTGGCAGCCGCCCGCCCGGAGACCGTGAAACCATCGGATTCAAACAGGATACGGAAAAGAGGTCCTCCGTTTCTCTGAGAAGTACAAAAAAGAAGACGGGCCCCCGTCATAAAATGTAAAATTGTAAAATCAAGAAAGACAGTATGGAAAAGAAAAACAAGACAACACCTTTGAAAGTGGTGCGGCGGGAGTCCGGTTATCTGCTGTTTTCCGACAGCAATACCGGCAAGGAAGGCCTTGAAAGCTATCTCCAGCATACCGCCGACCATTTCTTCGATCCCCATGCCCATGACGGGGCCCTGGAAATTTATGAGTATTCCGGTTTACGGAAGGAGCTGGCCTCCCATATCAACAGCAGCTGCCGCAGGGGACTTTTACCGGGCGGGGACAGAAAGGGCGGGCATGTTTCCTCCGGTCTCCTCCCGGCAGAATTCATCAACCGCCTCGAACCGAAACTCTACGTCCCCATGAGTCCGACATCCGAGGGGTATTCCGGGCTGTTCTCCCAAGTGAGGGGGTATATGGGGCTCGAACTATCCCGAAAGCCGGAGAACGAGGATATCTACCGCCTGCTCTCCATCAGGGAACACGGTTATATGAACATCCATGACAAACCGTTCACCTATTACCGGGAGCTGCTGCCCCTGGCCGAGCAGCTTGAAAAGGTGACCCAGGTCAAATCCGCCGGCCTGTTCGACGTGCAAGCCTTCAAGGAACTTTCCCTCAAAATAAAAAAAGCGGCGGAGGATATCCTTCACCGGGACTTCGACGTAAGGGGCCACCGCTCGTTGGAGAAATACCTCAATGCCCCCGACACCTCCCTTCTTGTGGGAAACAGGGTGCTGGACAAGGTGCAACTCGGGATACTGGCCAAAGGGAACGCCCTGTACCTGCCGGAGAATGACCGCCCCGCCTCCCGGCACCTGCTGTACTGCATGGCGGACTTTACACGGAACAAACTGCTGGTATCCGGTGAACCGTTCCCTATCAGGACCTACCGGGTAAAGGACGGTATCCCGCATCCTGTCAGTCCGCAAGAAAAAATACCGGAGAAGCGAAAGACTCCCCGTAAATCCACCGGCAGGAAAATATCATAACCTGTCGGGATATAAAGAAATTTAAAATATCACGATATGGAAAAAGAAACCGATTTGAAACAGAGCGGACCGCTCGTCCTTTTCAATGTGGACAGAAAAGGCAGGCTGGCGGACTATGCCGTATGCCACAGTGACCATGAATGCGGCGATTATCTGCTCCGGCAGGCGGAGCTGGCCCTGGGCGGGGCGTATGTACCCAACGAGTCCGTATACTGCCTTGCAGGGGCGGAACGGACGGACGACGGCCTTCCGGAACTGCTGGACGACTATATCCGAGAAGGCAACATCCGCGACCTGCCCTCGATTGACCTGCGCAGCCTCACGTTCATCCATGAAACTACAGGAGGCGGCCTGCCGGAAGGGATGTGGGCCATACTGGAAAAGACGGAACAGTTGTTGGATAGCCCGGATAACAGAAAAATACTGGAAGCGTACCATGCCTACCACGAAAAAAGGGAGAATGCCCTGCCCGAGCGCACCCTCTCCGCCGTCCGCACGGACAAGGGCGTGCTCCTGTTCGACGACTCGGGCCGGGGGCTGCAATGCCTGGAGGGTTACCTGCGGTACCACGCGGACCGGTATTTTTCCCCCGAGCTCCACGGGCTGGAAAAACTGGAGGTATACCATTTCAGCACATCCGATAAAGGCATATCGGACGCGGCCAAAAGGTGCGCCTTTATGTTCACCCCGCAGGGCCGGCGTGAGTTCGTCCCCCAAAAGGCGCGTTACCAGCCGGACTCCCTTGTAGCCGGCCTCCATCCGTCAGCCGGCTGTCCCATGCACGCGGACGGTGAGGCGTTCAGGCGGTTTGTCAAGACCTTCGGCCTCAATGCCACGGACGAGGCGAACGAGATCGCCGCCCTGACCGGAATCCGTGCCAGGGGGCTGTCGGATCCCGGACAGCTGGAGAAGGTATCCGTCCACCGGGCCGGATTCCGCAGCCTGTATGAACGTCGGCAGGCCTGCCTGGAAAGGAACGACATTGTGATGTACCGGGCACTTGGACAGGCTTCCATGAACATGGCGGAGAGAATCCTCAGAACGGAATACAAAGTTCGGGAACACGTGTCTCCCATACAGGGAAAAGGACTTAAGCCCGCATCTGAACCGCTTGCCGGTAAAAAGACAATAAACAGACGGAAGAAAGCAAATGGAACCCCTAAAAGACGGATATAACATGGCATGGCTGGAACGGCTGAAAAGGTCTTGGAAACGCCCCCGGGAGGAAAAACACGGAAACCTCTATCTGGAACTGTGTCCGGACAACCGGATAAACTCCTTCATGGTGGTCCGACACAGGCCGCAGGGCACGGATCCCTTCATGGAATTCATCGGGCATGCCGCCGACAAAGCCATAAGGGAGGGAAACGGGACGGTCCCGGACAACCTGCTGCTGGCCCTGGAAGGAGTGCCGGAAAAAATGCTCCCGACAAGGGAGGAGCTCCAGGAGGAACACCCCGGGAAAGTATGGAAGCTCATCCCCAGATACGACGGGATATCCGGAGGGAACCCGGTCCCGCTCAGACGGGCCGTCTACCTGAGGGCGCACGGGAGGGAGATAGACCGTACCGCCCTCAAAGAGATGGAGCGTTCGTCCGGCTGCCGGAACTACGAGGCCTATGAGACCGCCATGGAAAGAACCTCGGAAGGTAAGAAAGCCCTGTTCCGCCTTACTTTCGTGAAGACGGAACGGGGTGTCAGGGTATTCAACGACGGCCTGCAGGGTCCGGAGCGTATGCGCGGGATGCTGCAGGACATGGCGGACCGTTTCTATTCCACCGCATGGGAAGGGCTGAAAACGCTTTCCATCTACCGGATCGAAACGGCCTCCCGGAAGCTGCTGGAAATGTCTCGGAACAACGGGCGGGATTTCCCCGCCTCGCAGCCCCCGCTGGAACTCCTTGCCGGCTATCTTCCGACGGTATCTTTCGACATGTCGCCCACGGCGGAGAACCTGGAGCGTTTCGTAAAGGCCAACTCCCTGACACTCTCCGCAGGCAACCGTGAGATCATGACCCTGCAGGATATCGCCCGGAAGGGATACGCCCACCTGTATATGGACGGGCCGTTCCGTTACGGGAAAGAGTTCGCCGGTATCGAGAAAGAGCTCCGCACGCTCGCGGGAAAAAGGGATCTATACCGGGATTTCCCCTATGAGGAGAGGATACACGACCTTCGGGAAAAGTCCAGGACCATCGCGGAATTCCTCCTGAAAAGGGAAGGAATCCGCAGGGAGATGCCCTCCCGGGAGCAGAAAGCGGACAAGTATGCGGAAAGGATACGCCGCATGGCGGAAAGCCCGGAAAAGAAGACGTTCCCCCCGGCTACCGGCGAGAAGAAAAAGGGGGCGGCCCGCAAACAAAAGGGTACGGCCTCCCAAAAAGTGAAACCCCAATTATAAACCGAAATGGAAACAACAGAATCATTCACCCCCGAAGAACTGCTCGATGCCGGAAGACGTACCATCGACCGCAAGGCGCTGCAGAAGACCATAAGGGATATTTTCTCATACCGGAACCCGCTCCGGCAATTCATGGAAGGCTACCGTTTCAATGTCATCCGTTGGAGCGCCACCAACCTGAGGAAACCCTCCTTATGGAAACGCGTCAGCCTGTTCTTCAACACCAAAGGAATTCCGGGGATTCTCCGTGAGAATTTCCGGCAGAACCGCGCGGACCTGCTCGCAAGGTGGGAAAGGAGCGTCATCAGCGACATCAACCGCTCGCTCATCCGCCTGGGAAGCATACCGCTCTCCTCCAAGCCCCGAGACCTTTCCCGACAGCTGAAGGACATATCCAGGAAAATATACCGGATGACCACCTATGACCGCTGCCCGAGCCTGCTCCAGGAGAGCCTGCTGCTGTCCACCTACGAGTATATATTCGCCTCGCCGCATGACAGGAAGTTCGGGAACCTGTGCCCCGACGAGATCTGCGGGATGCTCCGACAGAACGGTGTTCCGCAGGAAAGCCTCTGCTACCAGAACTATGAGAGCATCCTCGCCGGAAGGGAGACGGTCCTTTACGAGTTCACCTCCGACGGGAAAGCCACCCTGTACCTCAAGCCGATGGACCACGTGAGGCTGGAGATGACCTCCAAAGGGTATGACATGGCCCCCACGGGGCTTCCTCCCGCCCGGACTGTCCCTTCACCCACGGAAAGCATGGAGAATACGCCGCAGCTTTCCGAGAAAATCGGGAAGACCAGGAAAGCCCGGAGCGGAGAGAAACCCGCCAAAGGAGCCGGGAAATCGAAGAAAGGGCCGAAAATAGGATAGTCCATCAACAACAGATAATAACCTGACAATAAAAATGTAAGAAAATGAAAGTCGTGATTTGTGAAAAGCCCCTCGTGGCTAAAAGACTGGCCCGCGTATTGGGCGCGGACAAAATGGAAGACGGGTACCTCACCGGAAACGGCTACGCCGTCACATGAACGTTCGGCCACCTGCTGGCTCCGGTTTCCCCATTTTCCTGTCCGGAAAGACCTTTTACAAGGGAGATGCTTCCCCTTGCAGTCCCCTCCGGACTCGCCGTCCGCCAGACAAGGACGGAGGATGGTTTCCGGGATGATCTCGTAGCCGTCAGGCAGCTGGAAATTATCGGCAGGCTGCTGCGGGAAGCGGACGGGGCGGTTACGGCCACGGACACCTCCCGCGAAGGGCAACTGGTCGCCCGCAACCTTTATGACTATCTGGGCTTCAAGGGGAAAACGGAACGCCTGTGGCTTTCCTCACTGACGGACGATGCGATCCGCGAGGCGTTCCTTGACCTTAGACCGGACAGTCTCTATGAAGGTCTGTACCTGGCAGGCAGGGCACGGAGGGAAGCCGACCGGATCATCGGGTACAACACGAGCCTCGCGCTCGGCATGGCGGCAAAGAGAAAGAACCACTCGCTCGGACGGGTACAGACACCGGTGCTCGCCCTTATCTCGCGCCGTTACCTGGAGAACAGGGATTTCAACGCCGTACCTTATTACCGGCTGGAGCTGTCGGTCCTCAAGGACGGTAAAGAGCTTGTTTTCACCTGCCCGGAAAAATACATGCAGCAGCAGGAGGCCGTCGCCGCCCGGAACCGGATCGCGGCATCGCATGTGGCGACAGTAATACAGGCGGAGAGAAAGGAAACGGTGGAGGAACCGCCCCTTTTGTATGACCTGGCCTCCTTGCAGAAGGAGGCGAACCTCCGGATGGGGCTGACGGCAGGACAGACGGCATCGGTCCTGCAGAGGCTGTATGAGGGAGGATACATCTCATACCCGCGCACCTCCTGCCGCCATATCCGGGAGGACATGCTGGAGAGGATGCCGGCACTGCTCTCCCTTCTGAAAGACGACCCGTGTTTCGCTCGTCATGCGGAAGCTCTGGAAGGCAGGGTGCTATCCACCCGTGTAGCCGATGACGGCAAGGTGACCGGACACCATGCCATTATCATAACGGAAAACATACCCGACAAACTGCCGCTTGATGAGCAGAACCTCTACCGGATGGTCGCAGGCAGGATGCTGGAAGCCTTCTCGGATGACTGCACGGGGGAGGAGGCGGACGTCTGCATCGAATGCGGGGGAACCCTGTTCGAGAGCGGATACCGCCGGACGGTGCACGCCGGATGGAAAAGCGTTTATAGCGAGACCGGGAAAGAGGAAGACACCGTGTTCCCCTCCTGGGAGCAGGACGAGGTGCTGCCGGTAACGGACATATCCGTCCGAAGCGGGGAAACCTCTCCCAAGCCGCTCTTTACGGAAGCCTCGCTGCTGTCTGAAATGGAACGGTGCGGACTCGGTACCTCCTCCACAAGGGCCGGTGTCATCGAACTGCTCATCGCGCGCCGGTATGTCGAAAGACAGGGATGCGGCCTGCTGCCCACCCCGAAAGGGCTGGAGGTGTATGAGGCTGTCAGGGACAAGCTGATCGCCGATCCGGAAATGACCGCCCGGTGGGAAAAGGACCTGCAGGAGATCGAGCGGGGAGAACTGGACGCGGACGTGTTCATACAAAAGGTTGAAGAATACGCGCGGCAGATCGTGGAGGAACTCTCGGAGGTCCGGTTCGAGCATCCCGAACCGTCCCGCCACCGCTGTCCCAAATGCGGCATGGAGACACTGACCCTTCACCGGAAGGTGGCCCGGTGCGGCGACCCGGACTGCGCGTTCCTGCTTTTCAGGACATTCAACGCAAGGGAGCTGACCGACGAGGAGATGCTCTGCCTGCTGGAAGGAAAGAAGACAGATTTCCTGCCTTTTGTCAGCAGGAAGGGAAGGCCCTATGAGGCATCCCTTAAGATGGACGAGAATTACAGGATAGAGATGACATTCAGGGACACCCCGGTGGAGAGACAGCCGTTACCCGCCAGCGACCCGTCTGTAATGCAGGCGGCAGACATCCCTGTCGAAACTCCGTGTCCCGGCCAGCTCCCATAAGGAAAACCCGGGACCTCCCTCGAACAGATGGGAGCCTTCCCCCTGGAAGCGGGGCAGGACATACAAGACCAGCTCGTCGGCCATGCCAAAGCGGAGAAGGCTGTCCGTAAAAGGAAGCGTCTCCAAAGCCGCTTCCGCAAGATATACGCCGGAGTGCCCGTGTTTCCATTCCGTAAGGGATATGAAGGAAACATCAGGGTCAAGGCGGGACAAGGCACCCTCCCGGATACGGGTGATGCCATATTTATCGGGGTGTTCCCACAAATCGGGAAATGTAGTCCTGCGGGCAAGGTAGCCGTCAAGGGTGATGAAAGCCAGGATCTGAACCGTCGCCATATGAATGTTCTTTTTTTTTATTACACAATGGTTCCGGAGAAGGCCATAAAAAGAGCGTGGCCTTACGCAACTTCAAGACGTGGCTCTGGTAAACCAAGAATAAGAGTTGCGCAAGCCACGCTATGACAACGCATAGCATAGCCTTACGCAGAAGTCCCTTATTCTTTTGAAATGTACCAGATTTCGTCTTGAGGGCGTTCCGCGAACGTTATGTCTATATATCAGCAGGAACGGAGGATTACCCCGGCCCTGAATGAATTCGTATTTTCGGGATAAAGATAGGAAATAAATTCGGGATTATAGGCCGGTGGGACAGCCGGATTTGACTTTTACGCAAAAAAATAAAGGACGAAGGGGAGTCGTGACCGCCGCCCCCCCTTCCTTGCCGCCCGGCATGGAAGAGGCCGTGAGAGAATACGGAAACATTTTATTTTGTGAATGTTATGAATTTATAAATATAATTTTATGGAAATTACGATTATTGAAACAAGCGCGTATCTGGAACTGAAAAGACAGCTCAGCATGCTTTCCGTGCAGCTGGGCGATTTCCAGAGGAAAGTGTCTCCGGCATCACCGGAGAAGTGGTTGGACGCCCAGGAAGTCTGCATGGCACTTGGCATATCCAAAAGATGCCTGCAGAACCACCGGGACAGGGGGCTGATCCCTTATTCGAACATCGGAGGGAAATGCTTTTACAAGGAAGCGGATATCCGGCAAATACTGGAAGAAGGTCTCATTAAGAAAAGAAGAAAATAATGGCGGAAATCATCACAAAAGATTCGGAAGAGTTCAAGGAACTGGCCGGATGGATGAAAAAGATCGGCAGATCGGTGGAAGCGGCGACGGCAAGGATACGTCCCACCATCGCGGACGAGCATTACCTGCAAGGGGAAGAGGTGTGCGAACTGCTGCATATCTCAAAAAGGACCCTGCAGACACTGCGTGATGAAGGGGGCATACCCTATACCACCATCGGGGGGAAAATACTGTATCCTGAAAGTGTCCTGTACGAGACATTGCGGAAGAACTACCGGAACTACAGGAGGTACGCCAGATAGACGGCCCGGAACATGACAAAGGCAGGGGTGTCGAACAATCCGTTCGGACACCCCCGCCTTCCCGTTTTAACAGTCAAGACAGTACATGTCGCCGATTTTCTCGCGGACCTTGTCGGTATCCTCACCGACTTTGGGATTGATAAGCTCGGCATAAACCTGCGTGGAAAGGATGTTCTTATGCCCCAGCACCCGCTGCAGGGTCTCCAGCGGCATACCCTTGGTAAGGGTCAGGGTGGCATAGGTGTGGCGGCCGACATGCGGGCTGAGCCGGACGCTGCAGCCCGCTTTCTCACCGATACGCTTCAGGCTGTCCTCCATCGTCTTGCGGTTTCCGGCCGGGAACACCTTGTCCGGGGTGTCCTTGCCCTCCCTCACGTCCCGGTACCGTTCGATAAGTTCCACGGCTATCGGGAGCAGCTTGACCACGTAAGGCACTTTCGTCTTCACACGGTTGCCCGTCAACCAGGTACCTCCGTCGGAATCAGTATGGATGTTCTTGTAAGTCAGCTCCTTCAAATCGGCATGGGCCAGACCGCTGAAACACATGAAAACGAACATGTCCCGGAAAGCCCGCTGCCGCTTGTAACTCAGCTTGACACGGAGCAGACGCAGCAAGTCCTCCTTCGAGAGGAAAGGGCGTTTCTTGTATTCCGGACGGCACTCGAACTTCTTGAACGGATGCTTCCTGAGCCATCCGTCATCCACGGCCTTGTACATCAGCCATTTCATCGTATTGATACGCTCGAAGGCAGTGGATTTGGAAAGTCCCCGCACGGATAACATCCAGTTATAGAAGCCCTTGATGAAGTCTAAGTCCAACGATGCCAGCGGAACGTCTTCCACCCCCAACTTGTCCTTCAGATAATGAAGCAGGCATTTGCGGTCATTCACCAGCCCCCGATAGGTGCTTTCCGCCTTGGTCTTGCCGATCTGCCGCCTGTAATCCTCTATCTGGCTGTCAAAAATCTCCATCAGCGAATGTACCTCGTCCCCGAAGCCGTTATAGCGGTCATAGACTCTCTTGGCTGTCAGAAGCGAGTCATGGTCTGAAAGGTACTGGTAATGTTTTCCGATCTGGGCCTTGATATTGTCTAGGTCTTGGTTCAGCCGCCGTGCCTCGTCGGATTTGCCCCTGGCGCAGTTCCCCTTGGCGTCCCAAAGGGCAAGGGGAACGTCGCGCTTGCAACTGAAACTCGCCGTCGTACCGTTGACGGTGATACGGCCCATGACAGGAACACGGCCATTTTTAATGGACTGGTTCTTGGTGTAGAACAAAACTTTGAATGTACTCCTCATAAACTCAATTTTTTACTGTTACAAAGTTACTATTTATTGAGTTATCAGAGGATATGAAAAACAACGCAAGATATTGAAAAATAGCCTGTTGAGACCTGCCTTTTCCCACCTTTCGGGAGGTAACGATTAAGTAACGATACTCTCGCCCAAGTATGCTTTTTGCAGCGTCGTTATTCAATACGAGAACAGAACATTCTCCCATTAATACATTGATTAAGAGAGCGTAATCACCTTTATGTTATACTTTCTAAAAATCGCCGCTTTTTCCAATAAAAGCCGCGTAGTTTCCGTTTGGAAATTGCGCGGTTATTTTTTCAATATAATACAGATATGACAATGAAACAGAAGTTTGCTTTAGAGAAAACGACGTTTGCCGTCCTCATGGGATTGCTGGCTGTCCTTTTGCTTGTACCGTCTTGTACGACGGATGATAAGGTTCCGGATCTCTCCGACGAGGGTACGAATGATTGGATCTATAAGGTCATGACGGATTACTATTTATGGAACGAGGATGTGCCTGACAAAGGAAACTTGAACTTCTCGTTATCTCCAGACAAGTTTTTCGATTCATTGTTGTCTGATCAGGATGGTGTAAAATACGGAGACGGATGGCTCACTTTTTCCCGGATAGAGAAAAAGGAAGAAGAGACGAAGTCTGTTATGGCAGCCGACTCGTATGGTTTTGAGTTTGCATCATATAAAAACGGTAACCTTTATTATGCCTGGGTTTTATATGTCTTGCCCGGTTCTCCTGCTGCTGAGGCCGGACTGGAACGGGGTGACTGGATTATTGCCGTCGGTAGTGAGACTCCGAACGTGACGAACTTGTCTGCTTTTTATAGCGGAAGTGAAACTACTTTTTTATTGGCAGATGCGGTAAGGAAAGGTAATGAGATCACTTTTAATAAGAAAAAAACTATTTCGGTTGCCGCTTCCCGGGCAGTGGAAGACACACCTTTTCTGAAAGATTCTGTTTATACGGTGGGGGACAAGAAGGTCGGTTATTTGGTTTACAACAGTTTTTCTTCCGGTCCGGACGATGAAAGTACAATCTATGATGACCAGATGAAGCAAGTCTTTGCGGAGTTTAAGGCTGAAAATGTGAGTGAATTTGTATTGGATTTGCGATATAACCAGGGAGGGCTGGTCACTTGTGCGCAGTTGATGACCTCTCTTCTGGCTCCGGCCGATGCTTTGGGCAAGACTTTCTGCATCATGGAGCATAATGAAAAGCAATCAAAGAATGATGAAGCCTTGTTGTTGAAAAAGAATGCTGAAATGGGGAATGCCAACCTGGATTTGAGACGCATTTACGTACTGACGGGAAGTGTGACCGCATCTGCTTCGGAAGCCGTGATCAACTGTCTGATCCCTTATCTTACCCGTAGCAATATCATGGTTATAGGTGAAAAAACGATTGGCAAACGGGTTGGTAGCAACACTTTCGGAACCAGGGAAGAATATGATTGGCTGTTACATCCGATTACATTACGCATTTATAATGCCAATCACGAGGCTGACTATGCAAGCGGTTTTGAACCGGATGTAAAGATTGAGGAACTGGTTATAGGAAATGATTTGCTGCCCTTTGGAGATACGAACGAGATGTTGCTAAGTGAGGCGCTTTCGCAGATAAGCGGATTGAAAAGCCTATCGGCGCGTGCGGAATGTAAAGGCCGTATTTTGCTCACCCCGTCGTCTCTCGAAAGAAAACAAACGAAAGGCCTTATCTTCGAATCCGGCAAATAAGACCCTATTGTGTTGTTTATAATTGAAGATCATCTGCCAGCTTGTCTAACCAGGCTGGCATTTTGTTTAAATAGTTACTTCGCTCGGTAAGGAAGTTCGGGGCGAAGAGATGTATCTGCAAATCTTTGCATTTGTCTTGCAAACTTTTTTCCACTGGATAGTAACTGGCGAGTACGGCTTGCGATATGTCGCCGCCGTATGTTTCCCGCACCGCGTCTATTTTATAAATATCGTTTTGTGTGACATTGCCGGACTTGCATTCGATAAAGACCAGTTTCTGTTGGTTGTTCAATAATACGTCGACCTCGTTTTTCGGATGTGTGTCTTTTTCGTTTGTCTGGAAAATGACGCTACGCCATACTTCAGGCGAGTTCTCCTGCTGCATGCTCCAGTTACGGACCTGGTTGGCAACCAGCGTTTCCCACCAACGTCCTTCAAAATAGAGCTGGATCGCATTGCTTTGATGAAGGCGGAGTAAGACATATTCTCTTAAAGTGATCAGGATGGAACCGTTCCTTTGCTTGAACCGCAGATTGTTGGCAAAGATTTTGGAGGCTGGCAAACGGTTGAGTTGGCGCTTGCAGAATATACTAAAGAACTTTTGGATGCGGGCGTGTTCCTGCGGATACTGTTCGATGAATTGTTTGATACGCATGGAGGCTTTGACATCTCCGTCGCTTAGTCCCTTTGCATCGTGATAAGTAGTGAGGGTATTTCCGCTCAGGCTGAGAATTTCATCATTATTGAGTGTCGTTTGTAGCGGATGGTTCTCAAAGTGGCTGAGATGGACGACTTCGCCGTGTTGTGTCAGATAGAAAGCATCGGCTCCTGATTCTTTGGCAACGGTGAAAGCGGCGAATGCCATGACCTTCGTTCCTTCGGAAAGGTTATAGGTAAACTCCCCCTGATACTTTTGGTGAATCTGGCGGCAAACTTCGATCACGTTGTTCCCATTGTAAGGTTCAGTTTTGTAGCGGTTGCATCGGATGCTCGTAGGCAACAGCGGGTACATGGGTGTTTCGATATGATCGGTGGCATCCGTGTAGAGCAGGTGAATATGATCTGCCCCGAACTCTTTGATGCCGTGATAGACCGAAGTTATGTCTTTTCCAAGTAGTATTATCTGGTGTTTCATTTGTTTTATTTTTGATATACTTACAAAGATACTTTTCTCTTCCGGCAAAAGCTCATATTTTATCCTTATTTTTGTTCCGGTATCAACTAATTACATTATGAAAATGATAAATTGTTTTATTCCGTTCCTCTCTTTACCTCAAGCCGGGCAAACCGTAAGAGCGTTGAGATTGTGTGACCGGATAAAAAATATCTACTTGTTGGCAACGGAAAAGATTCCCGGTGAGGTCGAGGGGTGTAGTATTTTGATGGTCGATTCGTTTGCCAGTACCGCCACTTATCGGACGATCGCTTTACATGCAGATACGGCCTATACATTATTATATACTAAATCTACGGTTTTCGAACCGGGGCAGTTCGCCTTCGAACGTTTGTTGGCTATTGCCGGCGATACGAATGCCGGAATGCTCTATGCGGATCGTTACCAAGTAGAAGGTGGAAACAGAAAACTGGCTCCTGTCATAGACTATCAGAAAGGAAGTCTACGGGATGATTTTGATTTCGGTTCCCTTTTGTTCTTCCGTTCATCAGTATTGAAACAGGCGGTTCGGGCAATGGATGCCGATTACCGTTTTGCCGGATTGTATGACCTTCGCCTTCGTGTATCGGAACTATCCGAACTGGTTCATGTCAATGAATATTTGTATTCGGAAGTGGAGACGGATACTCGCAAGAGCGGAGAGAAGTTGTTCGACTATGTCGATCCGAAGAACCGGGCGGTACAGATCGAGATGGAATCTGTTTGTACGGCCTATCTGAAACGGATTGGCGGTTACCTTGCTCCGGGCTTTGAACCGATATCCTTCGATATTGATGGTTTTGAGCAGGAGGCTTCCGTTATTATTCCGGTCCGTAATCGTGTCCGTACGATAGAAGATGCCATCCGCTCTGTCTTAATGCAAGAAACGACATTCCGTTTTAACCTCATTATCGTGGATAACCATTCGACGGATGGAACTTCTGAAGCGATAGAGAAATATACTGCCGACAAAAGGGTGATACACCTAATCCCGGAGCGTTTCGATCTGGGGATTGGCGGCTGCTGGAATGTGGGGGTGCATCATCCTGCCTGTGGTAAATTTGCTGTCCAGCTCGATAGTGACGATGTATATAGCGGTCCTGATACGTTGCAGAAGATCGTGAATGCTTTTTACGAACAGAACTGTGCGATGGTTGTCGGAACTTATCGGATGACCGATTTCAAGATGAACGAAATTCCGCCCGGCATCATCGACCATCGGGAGTGGACGCCTGATAACGGTCGGAATAATGCCTTGCGCATTAACGGCTTGGGTGCCCCCCGTGCTTTCTATACGCCTGTGCTCCGGCAAATAAATCTTCCGAATACCAGCTATGGGGAAGACTATGCGTTGGGGCTGCGTATCTCCCGCACCTGGCAGATCGGGCGCATCTATGATGTCCTGTACCTCTGCCGCCGTTGGGAAGACAATTCGGATGCGGCGCTTGACGTCGTGAAAATGAACGGACATAATACTTACAAAGACCGTATCCGTACTTGGGAATTGCAGGCGCGGATCGCTTTAAACAGAAAAGATCATGAATGATTTGGAACGAGAAATAGAATCCTTGTTGATAGACCAAAAGCAGGATTGGAAACTGGCAAGGGAAAATTATGCTTCTTTGGCAAATGTACAGACGCGCTATTTCCAGGATGATTATAGGACAACTGTTCTTCAGTTTAATCCGGAACGGATTCGCTCTTCGGCAGCTAAGATCGACAAGGAATCTTTGCTGGCCCGTCCTTGTTTTTTCTGTCATCGACCGGATGAACAAAAGGGAGTGACATATAACGATGCATTTGAAATATTAGTTAATCCATATCCTATTTTCGAAGACCATTTGACGGTTCCTTTACGTTGGCATGAGAGACAACAGATAAAACCTTATTATGAGGATATGTTGGACATCGTTTCGGATTTATCCGATTATGCTTTGTTTTATAATGGTCCTAAATGTGGTGCTTCCGCTCCGGATCATATGCATTTCCAGGCTGGGAAGAAAGAGGAATTTCCGGTTGTGAGAAATTGGCTGAACTTCTCGAAAGGAATCGTTTGGGAAAGTGAACGGACTGGTTTCTATGCTTCTGTCGATCACCTTCCGGTCTGTTTTATTCTGGTGTCGAGAGATAAGGGGGAGGCTGCGGCCGTTTTCGAGTTGTTATACGATAGGATGCCGGTTAAACCGGATGATTACGAGCCGATGATGAATTTGTTGGTTTGGAGGGAGGATGATATTTGGATTACTTGTATCTTCCCTCGGCGGGAATTGCGTCCTTCTTGCTATTATGCTGAAGGAGACGCTAATATCCTGATCAGTCCGGCAACAGTCGAGATGGCCGGTTTGTTTGTTGTCCCTTTGGAAAAGGACTTTAAGAAAGTGACATTTGCAGACTTGGAAAAGGTCTGGAAGGAGGTAAGTATCACTGAGGAAGAGAAGAATGAAATCATCCGGAAAATAAGAGAAGAAGTATGATATCACGTAAGCTTTTATCTGATCAACCATCTGTACGGTCTCCCTGGTTTTGGGTCCCTTCTCTGTATTTTGCGCAGGGGATACCTTATGTTGCGGTGATGATCGTGTCTGTCCTGATGTATAAGCGTCTGGGAGTTTCGAATACCGATATCGCCCTTTATACGAGTTGGCTGAATCTGCCTTGGGTGATCAAACCTTTTTGGAGTCCTTTTGTGGATTTGCTGAAAACCAAACGCTGGTGGGTGGTCACTATGCAGTTGTTGATCGGGGCTGGACTTGCCGGAGTTGCGTTTACGATCCCGACTACATTCTTTTTTCAAGCTTCATTGGCGGTTTTCTGGTTATTGGCTTTTAGTTCCGCCACGCATGATATTGCGGCGGACGGCTTTTATATGCTGGCCCTCGATTCGCATGAACAGGCCTTCTTTGTCGGTATCCGGAGTACCTTTTACCGGATTGCGATTATTGCCGGGCAGGGTGTCTTGGTGATGTTTGCCGGGTTTTTGGAAAATAATACGGGGAATATTCCGCTTGCCTGGTCTATCACATTCTTTATTTTAGGGGGACTGTTTTTAGGCTTGTTCTTGTATCACCGGTATATACTTCCTCTCCCGGAAGGGGATAAACCTTCAGTGACGGTGACTCCCTCCACAATCGTAAAAGAGTTTTTTGCAACTTTCGTTTCCTTTTTCAAAAAGAAACAAGCTTTTGTCGCGATCCTGTTCATGTTGTTGTACCGTTTTCCGGAAGCCCAGTTGGCAAAATTGGTAACCCCTTTCCTGGTTGATCCCCGCGAAGTGGGAGGTTTGGGGCTTTCTACGGCTGAAATCGGCCTTGTGTATGGGACAATCGGTACTATTGGGTTGACATTGGGCGGAATATTGGGAGGTATCGCCGCTTCGGCGGGAGGATTGAAGAAATGGATTTGGCCTATGGCATTGGCGATTTCCTTGCCTGACGCTGTCTTTATCTATCTGAGTAGTGCGTTGCCTGATAGTTTATGGATCGTCAACATTTGTGTATTTGTCGAACAGTTCGGGTACGGCTTCGGTTTTACAGCCTATATGTTGTATTTGATTTATTATTCCGATGGAGAACACAAAACGGCACATTATGCGATCTGTACGGCTTTTATGGCTTTAGGTCTGATGTTACCCGGAATGGTTGCCGGCTGGTTGCAGGAACAGATGGGCTACGAGAATTTCTTCTGGTGGGTGATGGGATGTTGCCTGATAACACTGCTTGTCACAGCCTGCCTGAAGATCGACCCTGAATTTGGAAAAAAGAAGTAAATCATAAATTATAAATCATGATGTTTTTAATAGCGGATGGCGGCTCTACGAAAACGGATTGGAGTATTGTGTCCGGCAATCAGGAAATAGACCGGATCAAGACACGGGGGATTAATCCTTTTTTTCAGACGGAAGAAGATATTTCGGCTGAAATAAGGGATAACCTGGTTCCCAAGATAAAGAAGTATGACTCTATCGAGGCCGTTTACTTTTATGGTGCCGGATGTGCGTTTCCGGAAAAGAATGAGATTTTACGCCGGTCCATTACGCATTATCTGCCGGTCCCGGTGGAGGTCGGTAGCGACTTGCTGGCGGCAGCCCGTGCCCTTTGTGGCAACAGTCCAGGCATAGCCTGTATTTTAGGGACTGGTTCCAATTCCTGCCTGTATGACGGAAAGGATATTATCAAGAACATCTCTCCGTTAGGCTTTATCTTGGGAGATGAGGGGAGTGGTGCCGTACTTGGAAAATTGCTGGTCGGGGATGTGTTGAAAAACCAGTTGCCGGTAGCCTTGCAAAAGGCTTTCTTTGCGGAGTTCGGGTTGACACCGGCTGTCATTATGGAAAAGGTCTATAAGCAGCCTTTCCCGAATCGTTTTCTGGCAAGTTTATCTCCTTTTTTGCTCCGGCATATAGAAGAACCGTCCATACATGATCTGGTGAGCAATAGTTTTCGAGCATTCTTTGCCCGCAATGTCATGCAGTATGGTTGCTTGGACCATCCTGTCCATCTGATAGGTTCCATTGCCTGGTATTATCAGGATCTATTGAAAGAGATAGCTTGTGAGTTCGGGTTTCGGTTAGGTACGATTGCTCAAAGTCCGGTTCAAGGTCTGATCAGATATCACAGTGTTTTATAAATAATAAATTATCTAATTCAGTTTTTATCATGAAAAAATCTTTATTCTTATTGTGTTTGCTTCTGGGAATGTTGGGAAATTGTGCATTGGTGTTGGCACAACCGGCTCAGAAGTTGATCAATGTGGTGGTTTCGCCTGACCGTATTGATTGGAAGTGTAAGGCGAAGGAGGAAGTGAAGTTTACGGTACAGGTTTTCAAGAATGAGAATTTATTGAAAGATGTAGTTGTCGACTATGAACTGGGGCCGGAATATTTTCCGACGGTTGTAAAGAAAGACATTCGTTTGGCAGATGGAAAAACGACACTGAAAGCGAAGATGAATGAACCCGGGTTCCTGCGTTGTAAAGTGACGGCCAAAGTGGACGGCCGGAAGTATGAAGGGATGGCCACGGTGGGCGTGGATGAAACGAAGATTCAACCGACAACAGCTGATCCGAAAGATTTTGATGCTTTCTGGACCGGTGCGATCGCCGAAGCCCGTAAGCAACCGCTTGATCCCAAGATGACGTTGCTACCGGAAAGATGTACTTCTACACAGAATGTTTACCATGTCAGTTTTCAGAATGAACGTCCCGGTTCCCGTATGTATGGTATTCTGATTGTTCCGAAGAAACCCGGTAAATATCCGGCAATCCTTCAAGTTCCCGGAGCCGGCATACGTCCTTACAACGGATTCAATTTAGGAGAAAATATCATTACATTGGAGATTGGAATACATGGTATTCCTGTAACGATGCCGCAAGAAGTATATAACAATCTGGCTGCCGGGGCATTGAACGGATATAATGCAATAAACAAAAATAATCGTGATACACATTACTATAAGCGAGTCTATCTCGGTTGTGTGCGGGCTGTGGACTTCCTCTATTCTTTGCCAGAGTTTGATGGGAATACGGTTGGTGTGACCGGTGGAAGCCAGGGAGGGGCCTTGTCTATTGTCACGGCCGGCCTGGACCCGCGTATTAAGTTCCTTGCCGCTTTCTATCCGGCTTTGTGTGATTATGCCGGTTATCTGCACAAACGTGCAGGAGGCTGGCCGCATTATTACCGGAATGCACAGCCGGTGGCAAACGAAGTGGAAACGCTTGCTTACTTCGATGTCGTGAATTTTGCCCGCCGTGTGAACGCTCCGGGCTGGTATAGCTGGGGATATAATGATGTGACCTGTCCGCCGACTTCCATGTATTCGGCCTACAATGTTATTCCGGGAGCGAAGGATTTGCATCTTTACCTCGAAACCGGTCATTGGACATATCCGGAACAGCAGTCGGAGCGTATTGAATGGCTGAAAGGTAAATGCGGGAAGTAAATGCGTTTTCCGGTTAATTATAAATAGGTATGTCGAAATTAAAGTATTTTTTAGCAGGGTTGTTAATTATGGCAGTGACATCGTGTATGCAAAAGGAGAGTGAATTGTTTTTGTTTGTCGGGTCGTATGCGGATGCTACGGACCCAGGCATACACCTGTATCGGTTCGATGTGGAGAAAGGGACGGCTGGGCCGGTGAAGAGCCTGTCGGGTATCCAGGACCCTTCTTATCTGGCAGTGAGCCAGGATGGCAAGTTTGTTTATTCGGTAAGTGAAACCGTTGTTCCGGATGCAAAAGTATGCGCCTATTCGTTTGACAAACATACCGGGACACTTTCTTTGCTGAACGAGCAGAAGACGGACGGGAGTGCTCCTTGCTATATCTGGGTGGACAGTAAGCGCCGGATGGCTGTCACAGCCAATTACAACGGCGGAAGTATCAGTGTCTTCCCGATCTCGGCCGATGGCACTCTGCAACCGGCTAAAGTATATGCGTATGAAGGAGGAACACCGGGTTCTGAACGCCAGGCGGTTCCACATTTGCATTGCGTGTATGCTTCGCCGGATGAAGCCTACCTTTATGCCAATGACTTGGGGACAGACCGGATTTATAAATATGATATCATCGCTTCCGATAAGGGCTTGGGCTTGCGGGAAGGAACGCCTGCATCTTTCAGTTTGCCGGCAGGAGAAGGTCCGCGTCATGCAGTTTTCCATCCGAACGGCAAATGGGCTTACCTGATCGGCGAGCTTTCCGGCCGCGTCGTTTTCATGCAGTACGACAAAGGCAATCTGACTCCGGTCCAGTCTGTAGAAGCCGACACGTTGCATGCCTCCGGCAGTGCCGATATACACATCACACCGGATGGCCGTTTCCTGTATGCTTCCAACCGTCTGAAAGGTGATGGTATCGCGATTTTCTCTATCGATCCGGCAAACGGGCAACTGACAAAGGTTGGCTATCAGCTGACCGGTGTTCATCCGCGTAATTTTGTCATCACTCCCAACGGCAAGTTTCTGCTTTGCGCCTGTCGGGACAGTAATGTTGTGCAGGTTTACGAAATAGACAAACAAAGCGGCTTGTTGAGAGATACGGAAAAAGATATCCGGGTAAGCAAGCCCGTTTGCCTGAAATTCACTAACAGGTGAATGTGATATTTTTAGTAGCTTTGCACTTGCAAATTGTAATAAGCTATGTCATTCATCAAGATAACAGAACAGGATTCTCTCTATAACGACCTGGAACGGAAGTCCGTCCGGGAGCTGCTCGAAGATATCAATACGGAAGATCAGAAAGTGGCGTTGGCTGTCCGAAGGACCATACCCAAAATAGAAGAATTGGTTTTGCAGATCGTTCCCCGTATGCAGCAAGGCGGACGAATCTTTTATCTGGGAGCCGGAACCAGCGGACGGTTAGGGGTTTTGGATGCTTCCGAAATCCCCCCGACGTTCGGGATGCCTCCCACACTGATTATCGGCTTGATAGCCGGTGGCGATACCGCCCTCCGGAATCCGGTGGAGAATGCCGAAGACGATGAGGAACGAGGCTGGCAGGAATTGTTGGAGTATCAGGTCAATACGAAGGATACCGTGATCGGCATTGCTGCTTCCGGGACGACTCCCTATGTGATCGGTGCCCTTCGCAAAGCGCGTGAACAGGGCATTCTGACCGCCTCCATTTCCAGTAATCCTGATTCACCGATGGCGATGGAGGCTGATGTCTCAATCGAAATGATTGTCGGACCGGAGTTCGTCACCGGCAGTTCCCGTATGAAATCCGGAACGGGACAGAAAATGATCCTGAATATGATTTCCACTTCCGTTATGATCCGATTGGGGAGGGTTAAAGGAAACCGGATGGTCAATATGCAGCTCACCAATCAGAAACTTATCGACCGTGGAACTCGCATGGTCGCTGAAGAATTGAGCCTTCCCTATAACCAATCCCGCCATCTGCTGTTGATGTACGGCTCCGTTCAAGCAGCTGTCGAAGCCTACCGTAAGGAGTAAGAAGAATTCTACCGGTGGAACATTCGTTCCCTCGGCATGGCACACTCGTTTCCTCGGCATGGCACAGCCGTTTCCCTTGCATGGCACAACCGTTTCCTCAGCATGGCACAGTTGTGCCACAGGAGTGTAATATTTGTGGCACTGGCAGCAGGAACCGAAAGGATGCTTGTCGCGTCTGTATTTTTCTGTAAGAAGATGGACAATATATGAGAAATATATGGAAAATATCGCTATATTTGTCCCATGCATTGTTCCTGCTTCGCCATCTGCGGAAAAGGATTAAAAGGGAATCGGGTGTAAATCCCGGACAGTCCCGCTGCTGTAAGCTTCAAAACGGATTGGGCAATTCTTTTATGCCACTGACGCGAGTCGGGAAGGCGCTCATACCGGAAGTAAGTCAGAAGACCTGCAACGCATATTTTTCGACGGCTTCGAGGAAAGGCCGGAAGAGAACAGTGAAGCCGTAGGCTTTTGTCTTTCTTAATTCCCGTTTCCCGTAGTCTGTTTACTTGTTTTTAATTATTTTGCCATAATAATTAGGAAAAGAGGCATGAATCTGTGTGCGGGATGAGCTCCGCCTCCGATTCATGCTTTCCTTTTACGGGGGGAAGCAACACTTAGGCGGTGATATTTGTTTATTATTGGAAAAGTGCGTTTATTTGTAATTCGTATTAACTAATTAAAGAAAAAGTATGAAGAAGATTGTTGGGCTTATATTGTTGGCTGTGATGGCGTTGATTGCCGTACCTGCGAAATCCCAGATTAAGTTCGGTATAAAAGGCGGTTTGAATATATCCTCTGTCCATTTCAACAAAGAGATTGTCGGAAAGGATAATGTGACCGGATTTAATATCGGTCCGATGGTGGAGGTGATGGCCCCGGTAATGGGAGTCGGTTTTGATGCGGCTATCCTGTATTCGCAAAAAGGGATAGGCGTGAAGAGCGAGAAAGATATTAAGAATGACTATATAGACGTTCCGGTTAACCTGAAATGGAAATTCGGTTTGCCTATTGTCAAAGGGTATCTGTCAGCCGGTCCGTATGTCGGTTTCCGGGTGGGCGGCGATAAGTTCTGGGATATTCCGGGATCGGTCGGAGACCAGTTGAAGGCAAAGAGTTTCAATGCCGGTTTGAACTTGGGTGCCGGTGTGGAACTGATCAAACATTTACAGGTCGGTTTCAATTATGCCCTCGGCTTGACGGATGATTATAGCGCATCAAAGTTTGAATTAAACGGTAAGAACCGAGGCTGGTCGATTACGGCTGCTATCCTGTTTTAAAAAGGGAATAAAGAAGATTTGCGATCAGATAAACAGAGGCCGGGCTTTAGCAGTCCGGCCTTTTTTGTTACTTTTGGCATCGCTATGAACATGGGTTCGTATAAAGAAGGATAAGAATGAAGTACGCAGACGTTATACTCCCGCTTCCGTTGGAGAACAGCTATACTTATAGCATACCGCCCGATCTGGAACAGACGGTAATACCCGGTTGCCGGGTGATCGTCCATTTTGGAAAGAAGCGCTATTATACGGCTATCGTCATGGATGTGCACGAGCGTGTGCCCGATAGCCAGTACGAGACGAAGGAGATTTACGCCTTGCTGGACGCTACGCCTGTGCTCCGTCGTCCGCAACTTCGTTTCTGGAAATGGATCGCCTCCTATTATTTGTGTAAATTAGGAGATGTCTATAAGGCGGCTTTGCCTTCCGGCCTGAAATTGGAGAGTGAAACGGCTGTAACCTATAATGAAGAGTTCGAAGCCGACGGCCCTCTGCGGCCGAATGAACAAGCTGTGCTGGATGCTTTTTCCGGCGTCTTGAAACTGACGGTTTCCGAACTGGAAAAGAAAACCGGACTACGGAATGTCGTGCCTGTGGTCGCCTCCCTGATGGCTAAGGGGGCAGTTGAGGTGAGTGAGGAGCTGAAACGGGGCTTTGTGCCGAAGATGCAGACCTTTATCCGTCTTGCCGAGGCGTATAAGGAGGAAGAAAAATTACAGGCTGTGTTTGCGGACTTCAAACGGGCGAAGAAGCAGGAACACTTGCTGATCTGTTTCTTGGAACTCAGCCATGCGCTTAATCCGGCACTGGTACGCGAATTGTCGAAGAAGGAATTGTTGGAGAGCAGCGGTTGTTCTCCGGCCATATTGGATGGTGTGCTGAAGCGAGGTGTGCTGGAAAGTTATGAGAAGGAGGTAGGAAGGTTGCAGGTTCCGGTTTGCCGTTTGCAACCCCTTACCCCTTTAAGTGCGGCGCAGGAGAAGGCTTACGGGGAGATACATGATGTTTTCCGGGAGAAAGAAGTCTGCCTGTTGCATGGCGTTACTTCCAGTGGAAAGACGGAAGTCTATATGCGGCTGATCGACGAGGTGTTGAAGATGGGACGCCAGGTTTTGTATATGCTGCCTGAAATCGCCATCACGACCCAGATCACAGAACGGCTTGCCAAGTTGTTTGGTGATAAGTTGTTGGTCTATCATTCCAAGTTCTCTGATAACGAACGGGTGGAAGTCTGGAACCGGCTGTTGCATACGGGCGAGCCGATGCTGGTATTAGGCGTCCGCTCTTCCTTGTTTTTGCCGTTCAAGGATTTAGGTTTGATTATTATAGACGAGGAACATGAGAACACTTACAAGCAGCAGGACCCGGCACCGCGTTATCATGCCCGTAATGCAGCGTTGGTACTGGCCGCTATGCATGGGGCGAAAACATTGTTGGGCTCTGCCACCCCTTCCATCGATTCCTATTTTAATGCCACTACCGGCAAATATGGTTTGGTGGAGCTGACTACCCGTTATGGCGACCGGCTGATGCCGGAAATACTGACGGTCGATATCAAGGAGTTGAGGCGTAAGAAGATCATGAAAGACACGCTCTTTTCGCCGGTCTTGGTAGAAAAGTTGAGCGAAGCGTTAGGGAAGGGAGAACAAGCGATCCTGTTCCAGAACCGCCGGGGATTCGCTCCGGTGATTGAGTGCAAGGATTGCGGTTGGGTTCCCCATTGTGTCAATTGCGATGTCAGCCTGACCTACCATAAGTTTCGTAACGAGTTGGTTTGCCACTATTGCGGATATAAAATCCAGTTGCCTCACCAGTGTCCGGAATGCCAGAGTCCGGAACTTCGTACGATGGGGTTCGGGACCGAGATGGTGGAGGAGGAGATAGCTACTTTTTTCCCTTCTGCCAAAGTCGAGCGTCTGGATTTCGATACTGCCCGTACCCGTACGGCTTATGAGCGGATCATCGCAGACTTTGAGAAAGGTAAGACACAGATATTGATCGGAACCCAGATGTTGTCGAAAGGGCTGGATTTCGGGAATGTTAGTGTGGTCGGTATCCTGAATGCCGACAGTCTGATGAACTTCCCGGATTTTCGAGCTCACGAACGTGCCTTCCAGTTGATGGTACAGGTGAGCGGCCGTGCCGGAAGGCGGGATAAGCGGGGGACAGTTGTCTTGCAGACCTCCGCTCCCGATCATCCTCTGATCCGGATGGTGGAACGTTTCGCTTATAAGGAGATGGTGCGTCTTCAATTGGGCGAGCGGAGTATGTTTCGTTATCCGCCTTACTACCGTTTGATCGTGATTGTCTTGCGCAGTCGGAATGATTCTGTTTTGCAGGAACTATCGGTTTTATATGCCGAAAACCTGCGTCGTCGTTTGGGCGAACGTGTGCTTGGCCCGGTTACTCCGCCGATAACGCGTGTACAAACCCTTCATATCCGGAAAATTGTTTTAAAGATAGAGATTGCCGCCGCGATCGCTCCGGTACGCGAGATACTGGAATCGGCACATACCGAAATGCAACGCTACTTGCCGTTCAAGCAATTGATCGTGCATTATGATGTGGAGAATTAGAGAATGAAAGAATTAAAGAATGAAAGAAAGTATGGATAAGAAGGAAAAATATAAAATATTGTTTGTGTGCCTCGGAAATATTTGCCGGTCACCATCGGCTGAGGCAGTGATGAAGAAGTTGGTTCATGATGCAGGACTGGATGACCGGATCAAAGTCGATTCTGCCGGTATCATCGGGTATCACGCAGGAGAAAAGGCTGACCCGCGTATGCGTTCGCATGCAGCTCGTAGGGGATATAAGTTGGATTCGATCTCCCGTCCGGTATGCACGGAAGATTTTTTCGACTTCGACCTGATCATCGGCATGGACCATCGTAACATAGACGATCTTAAACGAAAAGCCCCGGATTTGGAATCCGTGGAAAAGATACATCAGATGACGGAGTATTCCCGGAACAAGCTGTATGACCATGTCCCCGATCCCTACTATAGCGGAGCGGAAGGCTTCGAACTGGTCCTCGATCTGCTGGAGGATGCTTGTGCGGGGTTGCTGGAATTTATGAATCTTTCCCTTTCTTCAAATCCGGATAACTGATCCGCGTGTGATACATGATCTTCAGTTTTTCCACAAAGACATTCTTGATCGTTTCCACATCCTTGAATGTCAGCGGGGCGTTTCGCATCAGTCCGTCGGCGATCTGTCCGTCTATGATCTTGTCGACTAAGGCGCGTATATTTTCTTCCGTGTGTTCTTTCAGGCTACGGGAGGCCGCTTCGACAGAGTCGGCCATCATCAGGACGGCTGTCTCTTTCGAGAACGGGTTCGGACCCGGATAGGTGAAAATCTCTTCGTCTATCTCGCGGTCGGGGTATTGGTTCTTGAAAGAGTTGTAGAAGTATTTGGCTTTTCCGCGTCCGTGATGGGTACGGATAAAGTCGATGATGGCGTTGGGTAACATCGCTTTTTCCGCGATCTTGACACCGTCGTTCACGTGGTTGATGATGATTTTCGCACTTTGATCGAACGATAGCTGGCCGTGCGGGTTGATACTGCTTTGGTTTTCGGTGAAGAATGCCGGATTCGCCATCTTGCCGATATCATGATACATGGCTCCTGTACGTACAAGCTGTGCGTTCGCTCCGATGGCTGCAGCCGCTTCCGACGCTAAGATCGACATCTGCAAGGAATGCTGGAAGGTGCCCGGAGATGTTTCAGATAGTCTTTTCAAGATCGGAGTGTTGATGTTGGAAAGCTCGACCAGCGTGATGCTGGATACATAGCCGAATGTCTTTTCTAACATATATACTAATATGTATGTAAACATCAGCAGGATAAAGTTGATGCCGAAATAGAGCATCATCATCCAGTTGATCTTCTTGAAGTCCGCTTCCTGATAGATGGACAGGCTGATGTAGCAGAGCGCGTAAGACATGAAGATGAAGAAAGCGCAACGGATCAGTTGAGAACGTTCGTACAAATCTCGCAAACTGAATGTCACGACCATGCCGGCAATCACCTGGAGCAACAGGAACTCGTGCGGGAAAGGTACCATCAGCGAGCAGATCAGCACGATGATCAGGTGTGTGAACAGTGCCGTGCGCGAGTCGAAGAACGTACGCACGACGATCGGCACGATAGCAAACGGGAGGATATAGACATTGAACAACCCGTACGTCACGCAAAGCTCTGTCAGGATGCAACTCACGAATACGCATAGTACAAGGAAAAGCGCATTCCTCCTGTTATGCAGGATTTTCAACCGGAAAGACCATAGGTACAGCCAGAAGCAGAAGAGAATCCCGAATACCAACACGAACTGGCCTCCCATGATGATACCTTGCCGTTGGGCACCCCCGGACTTGGTCTCGTGTACGATCTTAAGGGAACGAAGCACGTTGTAAGTATGGTTGTCAATGATCTCGCCCCGGTCGACGATACGTTCTCCCGCTTGTATCATGCCGTTGGCCAGCGGGATACTGTTCAGTATATCTTCCCTGACTTTTTCCGACATCGTCTTGTCGTATGTGACATTTTCCACCAAATAATTGTTGATATCGCAAGATTGCAATATCGACTTGTCCAGGTAAGAAGGGCAATTGTTGATGATAAACTCATACGCTGTCTTGACCGTAAAGAACTCGCTGCTGTAGTGAGGTTGCGCAACGCTGCCTGCGAGCAGGTTGATGCGGGGATATTCCTCTTTTTTGAGTTCGTCCATATCCTGGGTGGAAATGATACCGTCCCGGTATAGCTTTTGCAAACTGTTTTCGATATACTGCATATAAGCCGGAGTCGCCCGGTTCCTCAGCGTGCCCTGATAGTCGGCGCGGAGTTTGTCTATCTCTTTGGATTCGACTGTGGCATCCTGCCGGTAATAAGGTTCGAACTTTCTCAGGGCGCTATCACGTTCGGCCTGTACTTCCGCATCGGTCTTGTAGATCGGAAAATCGCTTGGAGCGGTGAGCAGCCCGTACCGCCAGGGTTTCCCTTCGTAGAACTGGTAACGGAACTTTCCTTCCCTCGGAAAGAAGTAAGCGATCAACAAGGCCGTTACGATAAAATAGACACTCGGATGTATACTATAGTTCTTTACCTTCATAAATAATATGTTTTTTTATCAGCATTAAAAATCTCTCATTCCTTGATTGAAAGGCGAAATGTACATAAAAAAGTTTACTAAGAGAAAAAAAAGGGCTACTTTTGCGCAGTAAAACGCAGACAATTGACAATGGATAATTGACAATTGGCAATTAAAAGCTTCACAGTCTTCCAAATAATTGTCAATTGTTAACCTTGATTGTCAATTGTCAATTGTTAATTGTCAATTGTTAAGATTATGACTCAAAGGAAAGTTAGAGTCCGGTTTGCACCGAGTCCTACAGGGGCCTTGCATATCGGAGGTGTTCGTACAGCTTTATACAATTATCTGTTTGCCAAACAGAATGGTGGAGATCTGATTCTCCGTATCGAAGATACCGACTCGCAGCGCTTCGTTCCCGGGGCGGAGGCCTATATTATAGAAGCGCTTACCTGGTTGGGAATCAAGTTCGACGAAGGTGTCGGTTTTGGAGGCGAGTACGGCCCTTACCGTCAGAGTGAGCGCAGAGATATTTATAAAAAGTATGTCGATCAGTTGTTGGAGGCCGGTCATGCTTATATCGCGTTCGACACACCTGAGGAGTTGGAAGCCAAACGGAAGGAAATTCCCAATTTCCAATATGATGCATCCACCCGTATGCAGATGCGCAACTCGCTGACTCTTTCCGAGGAAGAAGTGAAGTCCTTGATCGAAGCCGGTAACCAGTATGTGGTCCGCGTTAAGATCGAACCGGATGAGGATATTCATGTGAACGACCTGATCCGTGGCGAAGTGATTATCAACTCTTCTATCCTGGACGATAAAGTCTTATATAAATCAGCCGACCAGCTGCCTACTTACCACTTGGCGAATATTGTGGATGACCATTTGATGGAAGTGACACATGTGATCCGTGGTGAAGAATGGTTGCCGAGTGCCCCGCTTCACGTACTGCTGTACCGTTATTTCGGATGGGAAGACACGATGCCCCGGTTCGCACACCTGGCTTTGCTCTTGAAACCGGAAGGAAACGGCAAGCTGAGCAAGCGTGACGGTGACCGTCTGGGCTTCCCAGTGTTCCCGTTGGAATGGCATGACCCGAAGAGTGGCGAGGTTTCTTCAGGCTATCGTGAGAGTGGTTACCTGCCTGAAGCAGTTGTCAATTTCCTGGCTCTGTTAGGATGGAATCCGGGCAATGACCAGGAGGTGATGAGCATGGATGAACTGATCCATAGTTTTGACTTGAGTCGTTGCAGCAAGAGCGGAGCCAAGTTCGATTATGAAAAGGGAAAATGGTTCAACCATCATTATATCCAGGCTATGGACAATAAGGAAGCTGCTGCCCTCTTTATGCCGATTCTCGAAAGCCACGGCGTGAAAGCCGACCCGGCATACGTGGAGAAGGTCGTAGCCATGATGAAAGACCGTGCCACTTTTATCAAGGACTTGTGGAATCTTTGCTCCTTCTTCTTCATCGCTCCGACAGAATATGATGAAAAGACGCGTAAAAAACGTTGGAAAGAAGACAGTGCCACTCAGCTTGCCGAACTGATCGAAGTGCTTCGCACACGTGAGCCGTTCGATATCGAAGGTACGGAAGAAGAGGTAAAAGCCTGGATCGAAAGCAAAGGCTACCATTTGGGAAATATAATGAATGCAACCCGCCTGGCCCTTGTCGGTGAAGGCAAAGGACCGCATATCTTCGACATAACGGAAGCCTTGGGTAAGGAAGAGTCGATCCGCCGTATCCAGAGAGCGATAGAGAAATTATGATTTCAGATTTATGATTTATGATTTATGTATCGATGATAAATCATAAATCATAAATCATAAATTGTTTTACCATGTACAGCTTACTCATACATTTCTATGCCTTTATTATCGCTCTGATTTCTCCTTTCCACCGGAAAGCACGCCTGATGCGTTTCGGCCAGTGGAAGACGAATAGCATTTTGCGTGAGAAGATAGACCGGAACGCGAAGTATATCTGGTTTCATGCTTCTTCGTTGGGAGAGTTTGAGCAGGGACGTCCTATGATCGAAAAGATCAAGGCGCAATATCCGGGATATAAGATCTTGCTTACTTTCTTTTCTCCCTCAGGCTATGAAGTGCGAAAAAACTATAACGGGGCGGATGTTATCTGCTATCTGCCTTTCGATACGCCTTATCGGGTAAAGAAGTTCCTGAATCTGGCGAATCCTGCTGTGGCTGTTTTCATCAAGTATGAGTTTTGGGGAAACTATTTGAAAGAGTTGAAAAAGCGGGGAGTCCCGGTCTATATCATTTCGGCGATCTTCCGTCCCGACCAGTTGTTTTTTCAATGGTTCGGAGCTCCTTACCGGAAGATGCTGTACTGCTTTACGCATTTGTTCGTGCAGGACAACCGTTCGAAAGAACTGCTTGAACAATATGGCATCCGTAACGTGACGGTCTATGGCGATACTCGTTTCGACCGGGTATTGGACGTGCGCAATCAGGCCCGTGAGTTGCCTGAAGTCGAACGGTTTGTCGGGAAAAGATCTCTGACCTTGATCGCCGGGAGTTCCTGGCCGCAAGACGAAGAGATACTGATCCCTTATTTCAATGAACATCCGGAGATGAAGCTGATCATCGCCCCGCACGAGATTCACCGGGAACACCTGATGTATATCGAGTCGTTATTGAAACGCCCGGCTGTCCGTCTGTCCGATGTGATGCAGGACAAGATCCTGCTCGAAGGGAAAGACTGCCTGATCGTGGATAGTTTCGGGTTGCTGTCTTCTATCTATCGGTATGGGACGATCGCCTATATCGGAGGTGGTTTCGGAGCCGGCATCCATAATACGCTGGAGGCAGCGGTTTACGGTATTCCGGTGTTGTTCGGTCCCCGGTACCAGAAGTTCAAGGAGGCTCGTGACCTGATCAAGGTGGGCGGAGGATTTTCGGTCGCATCGAAAGACGAGCTCATGGCCAAGATGGATGAGTTGTTGACTTATGCAGAGGTCTTGAAGGCTGCCGGCGAGAGTGCCGGTCAGTTTGTGAAAGGCAATGCGGGTGCGACGGACGGTATATTGAAGGAATTGGCTTTGTGAACTTTGTAAGCTTTGTAAAACGAGGCTGCCTCAAAAGTTTCTTGTCATGGCGGATTTGATTTTGGCTTCACCCATTTTTGATATGCTTTGATTGTCAATCTATACAAGGGTGAAGGCATATCTGAGAACTGCCTTCACCCTCAACATTTTGCTTTCACCTTTCTGATCCGTGCCGAAAGTGGTATTATCAGTCTAAACCTTTTCGTATTCGACTTACTTCTGAAGGTGAAGGCACTTTAGTTGTTTGCCTTCATCGTTTAAAGTTTTACAGTTAGAATGTTATGCTTTTGGAAATAGGCAATTCGGGTTTTTTGGGGGAAACATTTGTTCTGTTTTAGTATGTCTTTGTATTTGGAAAGCCTGTGATCCCACAGAACCATATCGACCGTCTGTCTCCGAAGCCGTCTGCTGAAGAGGCACAGAATGAGGGATACTATTAATAGGTGAAAGTTGAGAGTTGAAAGTGAAAAGTTGAAATAGCAACAAAAAAACTTCAACTTTCAACTTTTCACTTTCAACTCGTTTTTACTCTTCTTCCGCAAACATCGGGTCCCAAGCTGGTAACCTTGTCGGTGTTTGTTTCAATACTTCCTTGACTTTGTCGGTAATGAATTTTTTGTTGACAACCAGGCGGAACATGTATTCGTTGAACCATTCGTCCGTCATGATCAGATGGCCGTTGTTGGCACCTGGCCCCCAACTGTTTTCCACCATCCATTTTTTAGGTTGGCCGTTGGCATCCAAGTCTACTGCCATCAATGTCATGGCGTGGGAAGAACCGCTGGCGAATGTCTGGATGCGCTGTTTTTTGTCCATACCGAAAGTCGTGCCCATCAGCGAACCGTAGTCATAATAGTTGACATCGAGCACTCCGCGGTTGCGGTCGAAGAATTTGCCTACATCACAGGAGAAATACATCATGGTGCTGTCCTTGATGGAGGCGATTGCCATCTCTTTGATATCTTCTATCGGAAGGTTGACATATGTCCAGTTCTTGCCGTCATAGGCATGGCGGTCAAAATCGATCTCATATAATTTGTAGTAGTCGCGGCTCGGATCGTTCATCAGCATGACATAGTTGTTCTTCAAATCTTCACCCACGAATTCCTGATAGAACGATTGCGGGGTGTATTCTTTCGTCTCGACCGGTTCGCCGCTTGCGTCTTTGCGTGTCCAGGTGAATTTCGTAGGAGGTTCTCCGAGGTTGAGGACCAGCATACGGTAGATTTCACCCAGCATCTCGGTTTTGCGTTTTGCCAGTGCTTCCGGTTTCGAGCCTTTTGCGTCGCGTAGTTCTAATCCGTATTCTTTCAGTTTCAGGCCGATCAGGTTGGACATACGGCTGGTATTGTCGCTGCTATAGGTCTCGACCATGACACTGGAAGGAACGATGCCGTATTTCATCAGGTTGTCGGATATGCCGGTAAACTGTCCGCCGTCTCCGATCGGATTCTTGAACAGCCATTCCACCATCTTGTCGTTGATCGGCTTTTCCCGCGTGTCGATGATTCCTTGGAGGAAAAGGTTGGCCTTCTCAAGCTGGTCCCAGAAGAAGTTATAGTTCTGCGAGAGCTCGAATTCCGGCAGGTTATACTTGGCGATGACTTGTGCACGTATTACGTTCAGTCCTGTAAACAACCAGCAACGGCCGGATGATTTTTGGTTCGTGATCCCTTTGCTGTTCACTTTGTTGGAAAAGTAGGTGTCGAAATTGTTTTTACTGTTGTTGTTGATTGCCAGTTTGTTGATGTCGTTACCCGCGATCGCGTTGTGAATGGCTTTGTCGGCAGGCGTTCCTTTGTAGGCTTGCTTGATTTCCTGCAACATCCCGGAAGAGATACCGCCTTCCTGTCTGCCCTGCCCATAGGCCGATAACGATAGCCCGAATGCAAGGGCTGTTATCCACAGATTGTTTCTTCTCATGATATAATTTATTTAGTTTTTAAATGTTCTGTCACAAAAGTAGTTTAATTTCTTTGATATGGAGGTATCAGGTGGTTCATTTAGCTTCCTTACCTGGTTCATGTTGGATCGAGGATAAATGATATAATTGTATATATGTTTGAATAATATTTATATATGAATGAATAATATTTATTATTCCTTGTGTATTTATGAATTATTGAATACATTTGTTGTAAAGTAATCTTTTCATTCGGAATAAACAATAAAGAAGCCTATGAACAACGAGATCAAAAAAAGACTGCCCTTGCAATGTCCGGCTTGTGATGCGCCTCTGAAAGTAGGCCGGATGTTTTGTGGGCAATGCGATACGGAGGTGTGCGGTACGTTTGAACTGCCTGTACTGGCGAAACTGACGGATAAGGAACAGCGGTTTGTAATTGACTTCATCAAATCCAGCGGCAGCCTGAAGGATATGGCGAAGAGTATGGGAGTCAGTTATCCGACTGTCCGGAATATCTTGGACGATCTGATTGATAAACTGATTAAAATCGAATAAGTTATGAACAAACAACATCTTTATGGATTGATTAATCCTTTTGAACGGATTGCCGGTTGGGAAGCATTACTTTGGGGATTGGCCGGAATGGTGGTATCGACGACCCTTTCTTATTATTCCGGCTGGCATTATCACGGGTTGCTACATTTTGGTCCGGCTCCGAATCCGGCCTGGTGGTGCTATGCAGTGGAACACTTTGCCGTTTGGATGATTCCGGCTGTTATGTTTTATTTGGGAGGATTGCTGCTTTCCCGTTCCCGCATACGGATGGTCGACGTGTTGGGTACGGTCGTTTTCGCACAATTACCGTTGATCGCCATGAACCTCTTCAATTTCTTGCCACCTATACAGAAGCTTGCACAGATAGATGTGAATATGTCCCCGACAGAGATCATGCAACAGCCCGGATTCCTTGTCGGGATATGGCTGTCGCTTGTCTCTTTTGTCTTTTTGATCTGGGCACTGGTCTGGATGTTCCAGGCATTGAAAGTGTCCTGTAACCTGAAAGGCTACAGGTTGGGAATCCTCTACTGCGTGGGGATCTTCGGCGGAGACGTGTTTTGCCGCTATCTGATAAAATGGCTGTGCTATTGATGGAGCAGCAGATTGCGAAGTCCAGCAATATTCTCTGCGATATAATCAGCACCGGCTTGCGACAACTCTTCCCGGTCACCGTAGCCGTAAAGCACACCGATCGAATCGAGTCTGTTCTCTTTGGCTCCGATGATATCATGTTTGCGGTCGCCGATCATGACGACTGAGGGATGGTCTGTCAAGTTGTTGCTTTCCAATACATGGCGGATCACATCTCCTTTTGTATAAAAGGAACCGTCTAAGCCGCTACCGGCGACGAAGGTGAAGTAACGGGCGATATCGAAATAGTCCAGGATGCGTTTGGCGAAGACTGTCGGTTTGGATGTCGCCAGCATCAGGATGTGTCCTTGTCGGATTGCCTCTTCTAAAAAGTCTTTCATGCCGTCATACAGCTTGTTCTCATAAATACCGGTATCGGCAAAACGTTCCCGGTACTTTTCTGTAGCCTCTTTGGCTTGTTCGTCCGTGAAATGATAGAAATCCCGGAACGAGTCCAAAAGGGGAGGACCGATAAAAGGACATAACTCACGGAGGTCGTTTACCTGTATGCCGAAATGGTTCAATGCGTATTCGACGCATCGGGTAATGCCGATCATCGGATCGGTAATCGTACCGTCTAAGTCCAGTAGGATGTATTTGTATTCTTTCATTTGCAATTAATTGTGTTGTTTACTCTGTTCCATGATATCCAGTGCTGCAGCCAACCAGGTATCGATATCGTCCGGATAGTGTTGTGACGTCCTTGTTTTGCTTCGTTTGTGGCCGAGGCGGACGACAACGGCGTTTTTGTCAGGGATGATAAAGACGTACTGTCCGAGTATTCCCCGCATGTACGGGATATCCATACCTTTGTAGTTCAGATGCCAGAACTGGAATCCGTAACAGTGGTTCGTTTCATTATATTCCGTGAAAAGAAGAGTCGTGTCAGGCGTAGTCGCTTCCTTCAGATAACTTTCGGAGATCAGTTGCTTGCCGTTCCAGTATCCGTTATTCAGGATGAGTTGTCCGAAACGGGCGAAATCGCGTGCGTTGCTGTTGAAGCAGCAATATCCTTTTTCCATGCCCTCCTTTTTGTCCAGGCTCCATAAGGCGTTTTCTTCGGCCTGCAAGGGTGTCCAGAGCTTACGGGAGACATAGGAACTGATGTTTTCTCCCGTCGCTTTTTCAACCAGGAATGCGAGAAGTTGTGTCACTCCGCTTTGATAGATGAAGTTTATACCCGGCTCGGCAATCTCTTTCATGCCAAATGCGATCTTGCGAAGGTCGTCTCCGTAGTAAAGTTGTGTTGTGGGAGAGAAGGGAGAGGAATAAGCCTCCTGGAAATCGACTCCCGCACTCATCGTCAGCAGGTGGCGGATGGTGAGCGGCTTTCCGTTATATCCACCGAATTCGGGGAAAAAGTCGCTGACCGGCTGGTCGACGTCCTGGATCATCCCGTCGTCTATGGCGCATCCGACGGCCAGCGAAACAATACTTTTTGCCATCGAAAACGAGTTGCTGTGCGATTCTGGCGAATAATCTTCCCAGTACTGTTCGAAAAGCAGCGTGCTGTCTTGTATGACAACATAGGCGACTGTCCCCAGGTTGTTGAATACCGGAAGATATTTATCCGGTATCGAGCAAGTGTTATAGGCTTTCGCCTGTTGCCACGGGGAAGGATCGCCCGCTTTGACGATCCGGTTCTCGAAGATCGGGTACTGGTCGATCTTGGGCAGGAAATGGGTGAGTGCCCTACGCAGGTAATAGTTGGAGGGCAATGCCAGAAAAACTCCTATGCAGCAGGCAACCAATAGCATTGCCCATCCAATCCTTTTCATCTATTCTTCTTCTTTATACCAGGATGAATACATGTGATAGTTCTTGGCTATCTTCTGGTTGATCTCCTTCGCCTGTTCCGGGTCCACTTTCTTTACGAACTTGGCCGGTACGCCGGCGTAGATGCTTCCCGGCTCGACGATGGTCTTGCTCAATACGACCGATCCGGCAGCGACGATTGCACCTTCACCTATCACAGCATGGTCCAGTACGACTGAACCCATCCCGATCAGGGCGCCGTTGCATATCTTTGCCCCGTGGATCGTGACATTGTGGCCGACCGACACATCGTCGCCGATCTCAATTGTCGATTTCTCGTATAAGGTGTGCAGGACGGAGCCGTCCTGTATATTCACCCCGTTACCGATACGGATGGAGTTTACATCGCCTCGCAGCACGGTTCCGAACCAGATGCTGCAACCTTCGCCTATCTCTACATCGCCGATAATGGTGGCGTTGTCTGCCAAAAATGTCTCTTTCCCTATCTTAGGCGTAAAGCCTCTTACTGATTTTATTAAAGCCATAATTATTTAGTTGAAAGTTGAAAGTTGAGAGTTGAGAGTTAAAAGCGACATTTTTCTTCACTTTCAACTTTTAACTCTCAACTTTCAACTCGTTAGATTTCTGCCGTTTTCTCTTTTAGCCAAGCCTTCTCTTCTTCGTTCAAATGCGGGCTTACCAAGTCGTATACCATCTGGTGGTATTTGTTCAGCCAGGCATGCTCACGTACGGAGAGCATAGACGGGATAACCAGTTTCGTATCGATGTAACATAAAGTCAATGTCTCGAAACCGAGGAACTTCCCGAATTCCGTTTCACTGTCTTCACGGATCAGGATCATATTTTCGGTACGGATGCCATATTCGCCGGGGCGGTACATGGCCGGTTCGTCGCTCATCACCATGCCTGGTTCCAGGATGACCGGATTTTCTTCCATGCGGATGCTTTGCGGCCCTTCGTGCACGTTCAAGCAATGGCCGATGCCGTGGCAGGTTCCGTGCAGATAGTTGATACCGGCATCCCACAAGGCTTTGCGGGCGAAAGCGTCGATCAGGCAGCCTCGTATGCCTGCGGGGAATTTGCATTTGGCAATTCCGATCGTACCTTTCAGGGCACGGGTAAAGTCTTTCTTCATCTGCTCGCTCGGCTCGTCGCAAAGGGCGATCGTACGGGTGATATCAGTCGTTCCGTCTAAATATTGGGCTCCGGAGTCGAGCAGGTATAAACTATCCATTTTCAGTTCCGTATCCGTTTCGGGTGTAGGAGAATAATGTACGACTGCTCCGTGCGGACCATAGCTGGATATGCTGGCAAAGCTGTCCATGACATATTGAGGCTGTTCGGCGCGTAAGGCCGTCAATTTGGCAGCGGCACTCAGCTCCGTCACCTTTTCTCCGGCTTTAAGCCTCTTTTCCAGCCAGAAATAGAACTTGGTCATGGCGATACCGTCTTTCAGGACAGCGTTGCGGAATCCTTTTATCTCTGTCTCGTTTTTGATGCTTTTCAGGTGGTTGGCGGGCGAGATCCCTTCTATCAGGATGCTGCTTTCAGGCAGTGCATTGTAGATAGCCACGTTGGTCCGTTTGCTGTCGATAAACACCCGTGTCCGTTCAGGCAGCCGTGACAGGAAGGTCGCCAACATGCCGTAATCGGCCAGGGTGACTCCTTCTTTCTTTAGATGTTCCGCTATTTCGGCAGGGATCTTTTTGGGGTTCACGAACAGTACACTCTCCTTCTCGGAAACGAATGCGTAGCTGATGACAACCGGATTATAGGCAACGTCCGTTCCCCTGATATTGAAGGTCCAGGCCACTTCGTCCAATGCGGAGAGGATGGTGCAGTCGGCTCCTGCCTTATGCAACATCTTGTTGATATCAAGTAGTTTGTCCTCGACTGATTTTCCGCTTAGTTCGACCGGCATTTCAAACATCGGAGCTTCCGGGATGGCAGGGCGTTCTTTCCAGATCGGATCGATCAGCGAAGCGTTTGTATTCAGTTTGATCTCTTTTTCCGCCAGCGCTTTTTCCAGTGTGCGGGCCTCCGCCAGGCTGTATGTCTCGCCGTTCAGTCCGACTGTCTGTCCCTTTTCCAATTCGTGTGCTAAGAACTCCGGGATGGTCGGGGTTTCGGGCAACATCATTTTGAAAAGCTCGATACCTGTCCCTTCCAATTGGGTAGAGGCTTGCAGGAAATAGCGGGAGTCGGTCCAAAGCCCGGCTTTGTCGGCTGTGATTACAACTGTTCCGGCTGAACCTGTGAATCCGGAAATCCATTCGCGGTATTTCCAGCAGTCAGCAGGATATTCACTCATGTGAGGATCGGAAGTCGGAATGATATAAGCATCGATTTTATGCTGCTTCATTGCTTCCCTCAGGGCGGCAATGCGTTCAGGAATGTTTGTTTTCATCGCATTTTGTTTTATGTCAACATTACTTATTGGCAAAGTTATTAAATTTCTTTTCTTTCCGTGTCCTTGGAATAAAAAAATCAAATCTGCTCATGTCTCTGTCTTATATGTCATATGTTTTCGGAAAGATAGTTGTATATTCTGTAATCAGTGGCAGTGATTATATAATTGCTGTCACTGATTATATAATCGCTGCTACTGATTTTATAATCACTGTCGGCGATTACAGAATATATTAAAGGGCAGACAATTTTATATGACCGGAGGCGTATGCTTGTATCCTTGCACAATTCAGATTGCAATAAAAGGGTTTGATTAGTATAATTCCTGAAATATCTGTACCTTTGCGAGAGAACCTTTTAAATAATAATATAGGAAAAGCTAAAAGTTAGTATATGAGAAATATAATGTTATCGCTTATGACTGCAATGGCTGTGACTGCCTGTACGGGGCAGAAGGCTGAGAAAGCGGAAGCTACTCAGGATAATTTCAATTATGTCGTGGATCAGTTTGCTGATCTTCAGATACTGCGTTATCAGGTTCCGGGATTCGAATCCCTTTCTTTGAAGCAGAAACAACTATTATATCATTTGTCGGAAGCCGCCCAGATGGGCCGGGATATTTTGTTCGACCAGAACTGCCGTTATAACCTGCCGGTCCGTCGTGCGCTGGAAGCTGTTTATACCGGCTATAAGGGAGATCGTACAGATCCGCAGTTTGTTGCTTTGGAGACGTATCTGAAACGGGTTTGGTTTGCCAACGGCATCCATCACCATTATGCAGAAGATAAGTTCGTTCCCAGCTTTACTCCCGAATTTTTCCGGACTTGTGTCTCGCAAGTCGAGTCTTCTGCACTTCCGCTACGTGAAGGGCAGACGGTGGAACAGTTTGTCGCCGAGATCAATCCCGTGATCTTTGATCCGGCCGTGATGGCGAAGCGTACGGTGCAGAGTGGTGATGTCGACCTGATCCGGGCTTCAGCTAACAATTATTATGGCGAAGGGGTTACCCAGGAAGAGGTAGAGGATTTCTATGCCCGGATGAAAGCCGGGAAAGATACGATTTCTCCGATCTCGTACGGCTTGAACAGTCGTCTGGTGAAAGAAAACGGCAAATTGGTCGAAAAAGTGTGGAAAGTCGGTGGCCTCTATTCGCCGGCAATCGAAAAGATCGTGTCGGAATTGCAGAAAGCTGTGGCTTTTGCCGAGAACGATGCGCAAAAAGCAATTATCGGGAAACTGATCGAATATTATCAGACCGGCGACCTGAAAACTTTTGATGTCTATTCGATTTTGTGGGTGGAAGATACTGCATCGGATGTCGACTTTGTGAATGGCTTTATCGAGACATATGGAGATCCGTTGGGAATGAAAGCCAGCTGGGAATCAACCGTAAACTTTATAAACAAGGAGGCGACGAAGCGGACAAAAGTGATCAGTGACAATGCGCAGTGGTTCGAAGACCATTCTCCGGTAGATAAACGGTTTAAGAAAGAAAAGGTAAAAGGAGTCAGTGCCAAAGTGATTACAGTTTCCATGTTGGGAGGCGATTGCTATCCGGCAACTCCGATCGGTATCAACCTGCCAAATGCTGACTGGATTCGCCGCGATCATGGTTCGAAGTCCGTTACGATCGAGAATATCACCGAGGCATACGACAAAGCCTCTCAGGGAAATGGTTTTAATGAAGAATTTGTCTGGAGCGACAAGGAGCGCGAAGGATTGAAGAAATACGGATTTATCACCGACAACTTGCATACCGATTTGCATGAATGTCTGGGGCATGGCTCCGGCAAATTGCTTCCCGATACCGATCCGGATGCTTTGAAGGCATACAGTTCGACTTTGGAAGAGGCGCGTGCCGATCTTTTCGGTTTGTATTATCTTGGAGATACTAAGCTGGTGGAGCTCGGCTTGGTGCCGGATGCGGAGGCTTATAAGGCCGAATACTATAAATATATAATGAATGGCCTGATGACACAGCTGGTCCGGATCGAGCAGGGCAAGAATGTCGAAGAAGCCCATATGCGTAATCGCCAGCTGATCGCCAAATGGGTCTATGAAAAAGGAAAGGCCGATAATGTGATCGAACTGAAACGGCGGGATGGCAAAACCTACGTGGTTGTGGGCGACTATGCCAAGCTGCGTGAACTGTTCGGAACTTTGCTGGCGGAGGTACAGCGCATCAAGAGCGAAGGTGATTTTGCCGCCGGAAAGAAACTGGTGGAAGAATATGCCGTAAAGGTCGATCCGGCTCTTCATGCCGAAGTGCTCGAACGTTATGCTAAGCTGAATCTGGCTCCATATAAGGGATTTGTGAACCCGGTGATGAAGGAAGTCAAGAATGATAAAGGAGAAGTAACGGATATTGTACTGGATTATACCGAAGGGTATGCCGATCAGATGCTTCGTTATAGTAAGGAATATTCGTTTTTACCCTCTTATAATGAATAAGTGTATGTTACAGGATGAATTAAAAGAAATACGGACCCAGCTTCGCCTGGCGATGAATGGGGTGATCTCTACCAGTATGCGCGAGAAGGGCATTGTTTATAAACTGAATTTCGGTGTCCCTCTGCCTGAGATCAAGCAGATTGCCGCTACGCATAAACCGGATTCCGAGCTGGCTGCCGCCTTGTGGAAAGAAGATATTCGTGAGTTCAAGATATTGGCTTCTCTCTTGCAACCGGTGGGCGGGTTCTCGTCGCGAAAAGCGGAGCAATGGGTGAAAGAAATCCCTTATTTGGAAATTGCGGAGCAGTGCAGCCATAATTTGTTTTATCGGTTGCCGGATGTGGAAGATTTGCTGTTTGGGCTGCTTGCTAATGTGGAAGACGAATACGCCCGGACGGTGGGTTTTCTGGTCAGTGTCGAACTACTAAAAAGAAAAAAGAAACTGAGTGAACAGGTAAAAGCTCTTATTTTCGTGGAAAGTTTACGGTCACTTGCTCGTCCTAACTTCGGTGCTTCATTTAAAGAAAAACAGGCAGCGTTGAACGCGTTGAAGTTTTATGGAAGGTTGTCGGCTGAAAAAGCTCAGTTAATACTTGAATCGTTCGACGCATTCCCCGAATTTATGAAGACGCTCGAAGGACGGGAAATATATAATGATTTAAAATTTGAATTTGAATATTGCCGTTAAGGCTTTGCGTTTAAAATAAATGCGCTAACTTTGTCGGTCGCGTGGAGTCGCAACTTGAAGATGGATGCAAAAAAGTACACAGAGATGCAAGACTTGTTTACCAGGTATCTTGCCGAGAAAAAACTACGAAAGACGGAGGAACGATATGCCATATTGGAGTGTATATGCAGTTTCCCCGGTCATTTCGATATGTGTTTGCTTCATCAGAAACTGGAGGAAATGAATTTTCATGTCAGTCGGGCTACTGTTTATAACACAGTCGACGTTTTGGTAGACAGTGGCTTGATTGTGCGTCATCAGCTGACAGCCCAGGCTGTGCAATATGAGTTGAGGATGCTGGCGGAGACACATTCGCATCTGATCTGTACGAAATGCGGAGCGATCAGGGAGCTGAAGGATGCGACACTGAAGAAAGATGTCGGAGCGTTGAAGATATCGCGTTTCACTCCGGAATATCATGCGCTTTACATTTACGGCTTGTGCAGCAAATGTAAGTACCGGCTTCAACGGAAGAAGTAAGAATATTAACATCTATATAAATATAAACGATGAAAGTTGACGTTCTATTAGGATTGCAGTGGGGTGACGAAGGCAAAGGAAAAGTTGTCGACGTTTTGACTCCGAATTACGATGTGATAACTCGTTTTCAGGGAGGTCCCAATGCAGGACATACTTTGGAATTTAACGGTGAAAAGTATGTGTTACGTTCCATCCCTTCCGGTATTTTCCAGGGAGGCAAGGTAAACGTTATCGGTAACGGTGTCGTACTGGATCCGTTGTTGTTCCAGCAGGAAGCGGAGGCACTCGCTGCCAGCGGACACGACCTGACCAAACAACTGTGTATCTCTAAGAAAGCTCATTTGATCCTGCCTACTCACCGTATATTGGATGCTGCTTACGAGGCTGCGAAAGGTTCGGGCAAAATCGGTACGACCGGTAAGGGTATCGGCCCGACTTATACGGACAAGATCAGCCGTAACGGTCTGCGCGTAGGCGACCTGTTGCACAATTTCGATGAAAAATATGCTGCGGCAAAAGCAAGACATGAAGCTATTCTGCGTTCTCTGAATTATGAATACGATATTACCGAATTGGAAGCGCAATGGTTCAAGGGATTGGAATATCTGAAACAGTTCCACCTGATCGACAGCGAACATGTGATCAATAACTATTTGAAAGAAGGTAAGTCTGTTTTGGCTGAAGGGGCACAGGGCACTATGCTGGATATCGATTTCGGTTCGTATCCGTTCGTGACTTCTTCCAATACGATTTGTGCAGGTTGCTGTACCGGTTTGGGGGTTTCTCCGCGTAACATTGGCGAAGTGTATGGTATCTTCAAAGCTTATTGCACACGTGTCGGTAGCGGTCCGTTCCCAACAGAGCTGTTTGATGAAACAGGCAGTAAGATCCGCCAGATCGGTCATGAATATGGTGCCGTAACCGGGCGCGAACGCCGTTGTGGTTGGATTGACCTGGTTGCGTTGAAATATGCAATCATGATCAACGGTGTGACGAAACTGATTATGATGAAGAGCGATGTGTTGGATGGTTTCGATACGGTTAAGGCTTGCGTCGCTTATAAAGTCGATGGCAAGGAAACGACAGAGTTCCCGTTTGAAATCAACGAAGGCATCGAACCTGTATATGTGGAAATGCCGGGTTGGAATGTCGATATGACGAAGATGCAGAGTGAAGACGAATTCCCGGAAGAGTTCAACGCTTATATCTCTTTCCTTGAAGAAGAACTGGAAGTTCCGATCAAGATTGTTTCTGTCGGCCCTGACCGTGAGCAAACAATTGTCAGATATACCGAAGAATAAAACCTGAAAATAATACAAAATGGCAGAAGACCACCTCCCGGAAGGGGGATCTTCTGCCATTTTTTGTTTTTGGCAGGCTTTTTGTCGTTTATCATTTAGTATAACTATATAAATTAGAAGAATATGAGCATGTATTGGATTATATTTATCGGTTTTGCCCTTCTTAGCTGGCTGGTTTCTTCCAGACTCCAGAACAAGTTTGAAAAATATTCCAAGATTCCTATGCCGAATGGTATGACAGGGAAAGACGTGGCAGAAAAGATGTTGCATGATAACGGTATTTATGATGTAAAGGTTATTTCTACTCCCGGACATTTGACGGATCATTATAATCCGGCCAACCAAACCGTCAATCTGAGCGAATCGGTTTATTATAGTAATAGTATTGCTGCCGCTGCTGTTGCGGCTCATGAATGCGGGCATGCTGTCCAGCATGCTACGGCTTATGCGCCTCTCCGGATGCGTTCGGCTTTGGTTCCGGTCGTCAGCTTTGCTTCCAACATTATGACATGGGTGTTGTTGGGGGGGATGCTGTTGATAAATAGTTTTCCTCAGTTGTTGCTTTTCGGTATTATTTTGTTTGCTTCGACTACCTTGTTCAGTTTTATTACACTGCCGGTCGAGATCAATGCAAGTCAGCGGGCTTTGGCTTGGTTAAGCAATGCCGGTATCACGAATGTTTATACGCATGATAAGGCTGAAGACGCTTTGCGTTCTGCTGCTTACACGTATGTAGTGGCTGCTTTGGGTTCGCTTGCTACGTTATTATATTATATCATGATTTTCCTGGGTGGAAGAAGCCGGGATTAAATAGGAAGCATTACCTTTGCAACCTGAATAAATAAATTAGTGAATCATGCAAAAGCCGTCTATCCCTAAAGGAACAAGAGATTTTTCGCCTGAAGAAATGGCGAAGCGTAATTATATATTCAATACTATCCGCGAAGTATACCATCTGTACGGATTTCAGCAGATCGAAACTCCGGCTATGGAAAACCTGTCTACGCTGATGGGTAAATATGGAGAAGAGGGCGATAAGTTGCTTTTCAAAATATTGAATTCCGGAAATTGTCTTTCCGGAATAACGGATGAAGAATTGCTGGAACGCAACGCCGTGAGGTTTGGGGTGAAAGCTTGCGAAAAAGGGTTACGTTATGACCTGACAGTTCCTTTTGCCCGTTATGTGGTGCAGCACCGTAATGATATCACTTTCCCGTTCAAGCGTTACCAGATACAGCCTGTATGGCGTGCTGACCGTCCGCAGAAAGGACGTTACCGCGAATTTTATCAGTGTGACGGAGATGTGGTAGGTTCCGATTCGCTGGTGAACGAAGTCGAACTGATCCAGATTATGGATGAGGTCTTTCATCGTTTCGGCATTCGTGTCTGCATAAAGATGAACAACCGTAAGATTCTTTCCGGTATTGCCGAGATAATCGGTGAAGCTGACAAGATTGTCGATATCACGGTTGCTATCGACAAATTGGATAAGATTGGACTGGATAATGTGAATGAAGAGTTGCGTTCCAAGGATTTGTCCGAAGATGCAATCGCTCGTTTGCAACCTATCATTATGCTGAAAGGAACGAACCGCGAAAAGCTGGTTGTCCTGAAAAAGGAACTGGCTGCATCGGAAATTGCGATGAAAGGTATTGCCGAGATGGAATTTATCCTGGATCGTATCGAAAAGTTGGAACTGAATGCAGAGCTGGAGCTGGACTTGACGTTGGCGCGTGGGCTGAATTACTATACGGGTGCCATCTTCGAGGTGAAAGCACTGGATGTACAGATCGGAAGTATCACGGGGGGAGGGCGCTATGACAATTTGACCGGTGTGTTTGGCATGGACGGTGTTTCTGGTGTCGGAATCTCTTTCGGGGCTGATCGCATCTTCGATGTCTTGAACCAGCTGGAACTTTATCCCGTCGATTCTTTGAAGACCACGCAACTGCTGTTCGTGAACTTCGGCGAGAAAGAAGAAAACTATTTGTTGCCTCTGATCTCGAAAGTGCGTGCTGCCGGTATCCGTACGGAGTTGTATCCCGAAGCTGCCAAAATGAAAAAACAGATGGGATATGCCGATACGAAGAAGATTCCGTTTGTGGCGATTGTCGGTGAAAATGAAATAAACGAGGGCAAGATCAATCTGAAGAACATGTTGACAGGCGAACAGTCTCTCGTCACGATAGAAGAATTGATCGAAAGATTCTAACTGTGTGTATCAACCGTTACTTCTGATACTGTCCGTTTCTACTATTTTAATAGACTGATAGTTGAACTTCCCCATTCACTCTCTTGTTGTAATGGGGAAGTTCTTTTGTGCAGGATGGTCATCCTGTCAGACATATTTGCATTGTCTGCCTTTCCGAAGTGCAAAATTGTCAGTCTTTTCCCTGACAACAGTTTTGGCACAGTATTCGCATAAGCATTTACGTGCGATAAGAAAGCACAAGATTAACGTAATATTATTAACAACTAAAAAATATACAACGATGAACATTAGACCATTAGCAGACAGAGTGCTGATTAAGCCAGCTGCAGCAGAAGAAAAGACACTTGGCGGAATCATTATTCCCGATTCAGCAAAAGAAAAACCTTTAAAAGGTGAAGTTGTTGCCGTAGGTAACGGAACAAAGGATGAGGAAATGGTTGTAAAGAATGGCGATACTGTATTGTATGGTAAGTATGCCGGTACGGAAATCGAACTGGACGGTGAAAAATATCTTATCATGCGTCAGTCTGATATTTTGGCTATTATCTGAACAATTGACAATTGATAGTGGACAATTGACAATTAAAAATATTTATACATTTATATAAAACGATAGAAATCATGGCAAAAGAAATTAAATACGATATGGATGCCCGCGACCTTCTGAAGAAAGGCGTGGATGAATTGGCTAACGCAGTAAAAGTAACACTGGGCCCGAAGGGACGTAACGTGATCATCGAAAAGAAGTTCGGTGCTCCCCACATCACAAAAGATGGTGTAACAGTTGCTAAAGAAGTGGAAGTTGCTTGCCCGTTTGAAAACATGGGCGCTCAGCTGGTTAAGGAAGTTGCTTCAAAGACAAACGATAATGCCGGTGACGGTACGACGACTGCAACAGTTCTGGCACAGTCTATTATCGGTGTCGGTCTGAAGAACGTAACGGCAGGTGCCAACCCTATGGACCTGAAACGTGGTATTGATAAAGCGGTAGCTAAAGTCGTAGAGAGCATCGCTGCTCAGTCTGAAGCTGTAGGTGACCAGTTCGAAAAGATCGAACACGTAGCCAAGATTTCCGCTAACGGTGACGAAGCCATCGGTAAACTGATCGCAGAAGCTATGCAGAGAGTAAAAACCGAAGGTGTTATCACTGTAGAAGAAGCTAAAGGTACGGAAACTACAGTAGACGTAGTAGAAGGTATGCAGTTCGACCGTGGTTATATCTCCCCGTATTTTGTAACTAATACGGAAAAGATGGAATGCGAGATGGAAAATCCGTATATCCTGATCTACGACAAGAAGATCTCTGTATTGAAAGATTTGCTGCCTATCCTTGAACCGGCAGTTCAGAGCGGTCGTCCTCTGTTGATCATCGCTGAAGATATCGATAGTGAAGCTTTGGCAACTTTGGTTGTAAACCGTCTGCGTGGTTCTTTGAAGATCTGTGCTGTTAAGGCTCCGGGCTTCGGTGACCGTCGTAAAGCTATGTTGGAAGATATTGCTGTCCTGACAGGTGGTGTTGTGATCTCCGAAGAAAAAGGCTTGAAGCTGGAAGGTGCTACAATGGATATGCTGGGTACGGCTGAAAAGGTTACGGTAGACAAAGATACGACTACTATCGTAAACGGTGCAGGTGATAAGGAAGCTATTCAGGCTCGTATCGGACAGATCAAGACTCAGATTGAAAATACGACTTCCGACTATGACAAGGAAAAATTGCAGGAACGTCTGGCTAAGATGGCCGGTGGCGTTGCCGTACTGTATGTAGGTGCTCCTTCTGAAGTTGAAATGAAAGAAAAGAAAGACCGTGTCGACGATGCCCTGCATGCAACTCGTGCTGCTATCGAAGAAGGTACGGTTCCTGGTGGTGGTGTCGCTTACATCCGTGCTATCGAAACGTTGGAAGGCATGAAGGGTGAAAACGAAGACGAAACAACCGGTATCGAAATCGTTAAACGCGCTATCGAAGAACCGTTGCGCCAGATCGTAGCCAACGCTGGTAAAGAAGGTGCGGTAGTTGTTCAGAAAGTAAAAGAAGGCAAAGGTGACTTCGGTTACAATGCCCGTGCAGACAAGTATGAAAACTTGTGTGCAGCTGGTGTAATCGACCCTGCTAAGGTAACACGTGTAGCTTTGGAAAATGCCGCTTCTATCGCAGGAATGTTCCTGACTACCGAATGTGTGATCGCTGAAAAGAAAGAAGAAGCTCCGGCAGCTCCTGCTATGAACCCGGGTATGGGTGGCATGGGCGGTATGATGTAATTCTTCCCATAAAGCATAAAATCAGAAACGGCCGCTTCTTGAAAGGAGGTGGCCGTTTTTGTGTAAAAAAGTAGAGTTACAGTTTGGCGGTTTCAAAAAAGTTGTTACCTTTGCAACCGCAATCGAGAGAGATTGCTTCACTGAAAAGTGTTGAATTGCCCAGGTGGCGGAATTGGTAGACGCGCACGTTTCAGGTGCGTGTGTCGAGAGGCATGCAGGTTCGAGTCCTGTTCTGGGCACTTCAAAGCGGATAACTCATATGGTTGTCCGCTTTTTTTATATCCCTTTATGAGGTTTGATTAAACTTTGAGCCACTATTTCCGTCCTTTATAGGAAAAGAACGGAAGGAGATAATGATTATTTTCTTATATTTACCCCAAATTAATGAGTAGGAATGCAACAATATATAGAGGAAGAGATAATAAAACAATTACGTGATCCGGCGCATCAACGTGATGCTTTCGCACAGGTTGTCAATTTCTACGGGGAGAAGTTGTATTGGCAGATACGAAAGATGGTATTGGACCATGATGATGCAAACGACTTATTGCAGAATACATTCCTGAAAGCCTGGACGAATGTCGACTATTTCCGGGGAGAAGCGAAGTTATCGACTTGGTTGTATAAGATTGCGATAAACGAATGTATAACCTTTCTGAACCGCCAGCGTACACAGAACAATGTCTCGATCGATGATACGGACGTGTTTTTGTTGGAGCGTCTGAAAGGAGACGAGTACTTCGACGGGGATGCTGCACAGATGAAGTTGCAGGAAGCCATCCTGACATTGCCGGAGAAACAGCGTGCCGTTTTTAATATGAAATATTTTGACGATATGAAATATGAAGATATGTCTGAGATTTTCGGAACTTCCGTAGGCGCTTTAAAAGCCTCCTATCACCATGCGGTGAAGAAAGTAGAGGAGTTTTTAACAAAAGACATTTAAACCTTTCGTGTTACCATTTGTCAAAAGAACATAAAAGAGAGATGATATGAAAACAGAACAAAACAATCTGGACCGTCTTAAAGGGAAAAATCCTTTTACTGTGCCTAAGGGGTATATGGAGGGATTGACGGCAAACATTATGAGTCAGCTTCCCGAAAGAGAGCCTGAGAAGGAGGCTAAAAAAGTTTCCTTGATGGATCGTGTTCGTCCCTGGTTATATATGGCAGCCGTTTTTGCCGGATTGGGGTTGTTTTTTAAAGTTTTGGTCGGACCCGAAGATAAAGCGGCGAAAACCGACTCGCTACTCGTGAAAACAGAAGTGTCTCCTGCCTCAGTTTCCGCTCTACAAGCGGCCGAGGACGAAGAATACCTGGAGTACCTGGAAGAGCAGTATGCCGGTTATATATTGGCAGAAGAAATAGGGGAAACCGAATAAATTGAAAAAAAATGAAGTTTGACGAAATATTTTTGAAAGAATACTTGTATGAATAAAATATTTTTTATTACATTTGTGGCGTGTTCAGTTGTGTTCTCATTCAGTGCTCACGCTCAAAGTGGGAAACAGCATCGCAATTTTGATAGGGAAGCGTTCCTTGCTAAGAAGAATGCTTTTATTACGGCAGAAATGGGGTTGACCCCGGAAGAGGCTGCATCATTCATACCTCTTTGTAACGAACTGCAGGAAAAGATGTTTGAGGCCGGTCGTGAATGTCGTAAACTATCCAAAGATTTAAAGCACAATGAAAGTGCGACTGATGCTGATTATTTAAAGGTGATTGATGAGTGTGTGAGCGTAAACATGAAGCAGGCACAATTGGAAAAGGAGTATTATGAAAAGTTTAAAAAGATATTGTCTCCAAAGAAACTTTATAAATACAAACGTGCAGAAGGAAAGTTTGCGCGGGAATTTATGAGAGGAGGAGATAATAGAAAAGAAGAGAATAAAAAGAAATAAAATATTATCATTATTTGTGTTTTTTGTTTAGATTTAGTTTTGGCGTTTAAGTTAAGGGAGGGGTGGCGACGTGATGTCGGTTCCCCTTTTGTTTTATAACCCTTTCGCTTTTGCTTCGTTCCAGATCTGGTCCATTTCTTCCAAAGACATATCTTTTAATGACTTGCCTTCTTTGATAGTATGTTCTTCTAAATAGTTGAAGCGGCGGGTGAACTTCTGATTTGTGCGTTCTAAAGCATTGTCCGGATTGATCTTATAGAGGCGGGCAGCATTGATCAGGCTGAAGAATAGGTCTCCGAACTCAGCTTCCATCTTGTCTGTATCCATCTTGTCGATTTCGGTCTTCAGTTCGGTAAACTCTTCGTGCACCTTATCCCAGACTTGGTCGCGCTGTTCCCAGTCGAAACCTACGTTGCGAGCTTTATCCTGGATGCGGTGAGCTTTGACCACGGAAGGGAGCGAAGCGGGGACACCTTCGAGAACTGTCTTGTTACCGCCTTTTTCCTTTAGCTTGAGTTGTTCCCAGCTCTGTTCTACTTTGCCGGCTGTATCGGCCTGTGCACTTCCAAAAACGTGCGGATGGCGATAGATCAGTTTCTGGCAAAGGCTGTCGCATACATCTTTGATGTCGAACGCCATCTTTTCTTCACCGATCTTGGCATAGAAGACAATGTGTAAGAGCAAGTCGCCCAATTCTTTTTTAATGTTATTGTTGTCATCTTTCATGATGGCATCGCATAGTTCATAAGTCTCTTCGATCGTATTCGTGCGAAGACTTTCGTTTGTTTGTTTACGGTCCCACGGACATTTCACACGAAGCTCGTCCAATATGTCGAGCAATTGTCCGAAGGCTTCCATCTTTTCTTGTTTAGTTGCCATTTGTCTGTTTGTTATAATAGGGAAGAATGTGGAGGGGAAGATATCGGTATTCATGGGACGCAGATGACGCAAACAGGCACAGATTAACGCGGATACTATTAATTGTCAACAAAATAAATCTGCGTCAGTCTGCGTGTTCTGAGTTATCTGCGTCCGGTAATATCAATTTGACACACCCTCACATTACTTATGAGATATTATTTATCCTTTTCTTGTTCTTTAAATACTTTCAATCCGTTTTCCAGGAATTTGATATAGTCGGGAACACTTTCGTTGAATGCATACGACGGGCCGAGCGGTTCGCCTTCGGCATTCAGCAAGATGTAGAACGGTTGGGCGTTTGCACCGAATTTGCTGCGCTGCAAATAACTCCATTTGTCGCCGATTGTTTTCAACTTGCGAGTCTTGCCATGCTCCTCGATCGTGATCGGATGCGGCAGCTTCGTCTTGTCGTCGACCATCAGGGTGATCAGGACATAATCATTTTCCAATATCTGTTTTACTTTCGGGTCGGTCCAAACGGATGCTTCCATCTTGCGGCAGTTCACACAACCGAAGCCGGAGAAGTCGATCATGACCGGCTTGTTCACCTTCTTGGCGTATGCCATGCCGACTTCGTAATCGTCAAAAGCAGCGTGTACTTCACTGTTGTGCAGGTTGAAATCCTGAGTATACAGAGGAGGAGCAAAGGCGCTGATTGCTTTCAATGGCGCTCCCCAAAGCCCCGGAACCATATAAACGGCAAAAGAGAAAGAAATGATCGCCATGAATAGACGCGGTACGGATACATACGGCAAGTCACTGTCGTGGCTGAACTTGATTTTGCCTAACAGGTAAGCTCCCAACAGGGCAAAGATAACGATCCAAAGCACGATAAACACTTCGCGGTCCAGCAAGCGCCATCCATAGGCCAGGTCGGCAACAGAGAGGAACTTGAGCGCCAGTGCCAGTTCAAGGAAGCCTAACACCACCTTGACGGAATTGAGCCAACCACCGGATTTCGGCATGCTTTGCAGCATATTCGGGAAGATGGCGAAAAGGCTGAACGGAATAGACAGTGCCAATGCAAAACCGAACATACCGATAGCCGGTCCTACTGCCGTTCCCATTGAAGCAGCCTGTACCAGCAAAGTCCCGATAATCGGGCCTGTGCAAGAGAAGGAAACCAACACCAGAGTGAACGACATGAAAAAAATACTGATAATGCCCGTTGTTGAATCCGCCTTCGTATCCAGCTTATTTGTCCAGGAAGAGGGCAATACCATTTCGAACGCTCCGAAGAAAGAGATGGCAAAGATAACTAACAGCAGGAAGAAAATGATATTGAAGATTGCATTTGTCGACAAGTCGTTCAGCGCACTTGCCCCGAATATCCCCGTAATCAGCAATCCCATCACCAGATAAATCACAATGATCGAAAGTCCGTATGTCACCGCATCGCGGATCGCCTTTTTGCGGTCCTTTGTCCGTTTAAGGAAGAAACTGACCGTCATCGGGATCATCGGCCATACACAGGGTGTTAGCAGGGCGATTAATCCACCTAAGAAACCGGCGAAGAAGATGAACAACCACGATGTATCGGTCGCGGAAACCGTCGTGTCGCCGAAAGCCTTCAACCGGTCAATGACGGGAGTCCAGAGAGCAGCGTTGTCGGTCAGCTCATTGGATACGAGGACCGGCTTATTCTCCGCTTTGTCCTTATTGACATCAGGAGTGGGAGTTTTCAGTTCTGCCACTTCTTCCACCACCTTTTCGGTATCCGGTTGCACGGCTGTCACATCGTCTTGCTCGACTTCCGGTTTTTCCACCACTGTTTCGGCGACGGCTGTCATTTTTATATTCTTTTTGTCGAATGAGAAGCTGACGCGGTCGGGAGGCAGACAAGTTTCGTCGTTGCAAGCCATGAATTCTACTTCCCCTTCGGCTTTAAACTTGGCTGGATCGGTCACTTTGAATTTTTGGGTGAACGAAACGGTACCCGGATACCAACGTAGGTTCATGGCGAACAGTTCGTCGTACACGGTGGTCGGTTTGACAGATGAAGTCGGCTTGCCGATCAGCTCGGCTCCCTTTAATGTCTCGAATGTGAACGAAGTGGAGACGGGGCCGCCTTCCGGCAGGTCCTGGTCATACAAATGCCAGCCTTTATCGGCAGTAGCGGTAAATACGATCTCTTTCTCTGTTGAGCCGGAGTCATTCAGTTGTATTTTCCATTTCACAGGCTGGAGAATCTGTGCCTGTACAGTCAGTGCGATGAGCACCAACATCAAGGTACTAAAGAGCTTCTTCATATTATTTTTATTTTTGTTTATGAGCTAAAGAAGTGAATTTATCAGGAATGCGTGTCTCGAAATGCATCTCTTCGCCCGTTACCGGATGAATGAAATCGAGCCGTCGGGCATGAAGCATCAGTCGTCCGGTTGGATCTGTTTCCGCACCGTACTTGTAATCGCCTGCGATGGAGTGCCCGATCGATTGCATCTGTGCGCGTATCTGGTTCTTGCGGCCTGTCTCCAGGTCGAGTTCCAACAGCGAATAGGCCCCGTTACTGTGTAGCAGGCGATAGCGTGTGATCGCCTCTTTTCCGTCTCCTTCAGTTGTCACATACACTTGCATCTTGGTGTTTTCGGTCAGGTTGGAAATGATCAGGTCGGAATCCTTTTCCGGACGTCCTTCCACTACGGCGACGTATGTGCGTGCCGTGATGGCAGAGTTCCAGTTCGATTGCAATGCTTTTTGCACTTGCAGATTCTTGGCGAACATCATCAACCCCGAAGTGTCGCGGTCCAGGCGATGGAGCACGAATATCTTGTTGCGCGGGTCTGTCTTCTTGACGTACCCGCTAAGTAGATGAAAAGCGGTCCGTTCCTTTACACGCGTGCTGGAAACCGAAAGCAAGCCTTCTTTCTTGTTTACGACTATCAAGTCGTCATCTTCCCAAACAATCGTGAGCAGCGGGTTGTTGAACTCGACTTTTCCTCGTTCGTAACTGATTAACACTTCGTCGCCCGGTATGAGCGGCGTGTTGAACTGGGAGGTTACCGTACCATTGACTGAAATCTGTCCGTGGGAGAGTAGTGCCTTGACTGAACTTTTACTTTGTTCGTTTAAAAGACCGAACAGGAAAGGAAGTAACGTATTCTCCTCTTTCACTGTAACTTTACGTCCTCGAGGGGCCTTGGATCTATCTGTGCCTCTGTATTCTGAGCGTCTTGCCATATTCCTAATTATATATAGTTGACAAAGATACTGGCTTTTGCGCAATGCTGCAAGGAGATACGGACAAATAAAATAAATCAAGCATTACTGTATTTATTAGTTCTTCTTCCTTTATTTATTATATCTTTGAGTGTAATTCCCAAATCGTCCGCCGTAGGGCGAACGGTTGTTCGCCGATTGGTGAACGATCGTCCTCCAGCCAGCGAACGACCGTTCGCCAATCGGCGGACAACTTGGAAGATAAGAGGCAAACCTTAAAAGGAACAGTGCGATAGAGTTAATATACCAGGTAAAAAACTTAATCTATAGAAGTATGTCAGCAGAATACAAGTTGGTGCGTCGCCCAGATCCGCATAAAACAGATGTGAAACAACCGCTTTACCCTTGCTTTGTCCCTTCGGGGATTGTCCGTCTGGACGATTTGGCAAGGATGGCGCGAGGACGTTCTTCTTTTTCATCGGCGGATATCAAGGGAATGTTGCAGCTGCTTCAGGATTTGATCGTGGATGCTTTGGAGTACGGACAATGTATCGAGTTGGAAGGAATCGGCACGTTTGGCATCTCCCTGAAATCCCGTCCGGTCATGGAAGAAAAGGAGATACGCGCCGAGTCGATCCGCTTTCAGGATGTGACGTTCCGCTCGTCGAAGGAGTTGTGCCACCGGCTGTGCGCGATGCAATTGGAACGTTCGCCAGAAAAAGCCCCTGTCGGTTTCACCCAGGAAGTGTGCGAGCAGCGGACGATGGAATACCTAAAGACGCATCCTTACATAACCGGCAAGGTCTATCGCGGCCTTTGCCGTTGCGGGAAGACGAAGGCGGCTGCGGATCTGAAGAAAATGATGCTGGAAGGAAAGTTGGTGCGGACATTTGTCGGGAATGCGTATTTGTTCCGTGTCCCTATGGACGGGTGGAAGGAGAAAAGGAAAATCAAAGAGAAATAGCCTGCAATCTGAAAAAGAACAAAGTCTCTTTGGAGATCATCGCTTTGTCCACCGGATTATCTATCGAAGAAATTTCAACTCTTTAGTGTCTGAAGAAAATTATATTCCCTCTTGCCTGCACTGAAATTAGCCTGTGTTTGTGGATGCTAAGAGAATCATTGTTGGATTGGCAGAATGTGTTTCGGAGGCTGCCGGTATGGATGAGATAATTTTAGAAGCAGATGTTTGAACTCTGAAATAATATACTACTTTTGCTAAAAAGAGTAAATATACCAGATATGTTATACCTTAAAGGGGATTTTGAGAAACTATATAAGCTGTATTATCCGAAGATGTTCGCTTTTGCCAAAAACTACGTTCCGGCAAACGAAGATGCAGAGAATATTGTGCAAGATGTGTTTCTCATACTTTGGGAAAGAAAGGAAGAAATTGAGATCTCTTTTACACTTACAACTTATTTGTTTACGTTGGTAAAAAACCGTTGCCTGAACTTCCTGCGTCACAAGCTGATCGAAGAAGAGTATAACAGCCAGATGAAAGAGGAGCTGGGATTTAAACTGTATGCTTTGGAAACGTTCAACTATTCCTATCAGTCGGAAGAGGAGTTGCAAGAGGTTATCCAGCGTGCTCTTGACACGTTGCCGGAACGTTGCCGCGAAGTCTTTATCAAAAGCCGTATTGAAGGACTCAAATACAAGGAAATATCGGACGAACTAGGAATCTCCGTGAATACGGTAGAGAACCAAATGGTGACAGCTCTCAAAAAATTGCGTGTGGCATTGAAAGACTATTTGCCGCTGTTGTTGTTTCTGGTTAATTAATGTTTATTTTGAACTGGAGTATAGTGGTTCGTTCCGCGACGAGGGTTTAATTTATATAATGACAAAAGGAAGTATGTACGATCTGTTATCAAAATATTTGGCAGGAGAGATTTCTGCGGAAGAAAAACGAATACTATTCCAGCAGTTGAAAGAAAATGAAGAGCTCAGGAAAGAGGCGGCCGGGATACAAAATCTATCCGCGCTTGTTTCTTTGGCGAATGAAGAGGGAACAGCTTTGGATAGGCAATATCGCTCGTTTATCGGCATGCGCAAGAAACGTGCGTTGCTATTCAGTTTGCGTAAAGTAGCGGGTTATGCCGCGATCGTGCTCTTTTCCGTCTTGTCGACTTATCTGCTGATGAATTATGCAGGAGACAAAGAGGAAAAGTTTGTCCGTTATCAGGAGTTTTCGACTCCGGCCGGGCAGCGTGCCAAAGTCTTGCTTGCTGACGGCACTGAAGTCTGGTTGAACGCCAACACCACCTTGCGCTATCCCGAACGTTTCGACCCGAAGAGGCGGGAAGTCGAACTGCATGGCGAAGCCTTTTTCGAAGTGGAAAAAGCAGCGGGGAATCCTTTCGTGGTCAAAACAAACAAAATGGATATTCAGGTTACCGGAACGAAGTTCAACGTGAATGCTTACGATACGGAAGAATATTTCGTCGCTTCACTGGTTGAAGGGGCTGTCTCTGTTTCCTGTGTGCATAACAGGAATAGCAGCTATGCTTTGCAACCTCGGCAGCAGATCGTAGTCTCGGACCATTCTTCCAAAGTCTCTTCATTCGAGAATACGGATTTTATGGCATGGAAGGAGGGTGTCTTTATTTTTGACGATATGTTGCTGACAGATATTATTAAGAAGTTGGAACTCTATTATGATGTGTCTATCATTGTGAAAAACACGAAGCTCGGAAACTTCCGCTATACCGGTAAATTCAGACAACGGGATGGAGTGGAAAGCGTCTTGCGGAAACTCCAGATTGTATATCCGTTCAAGTATACGAAAGATGACGATAGGAATTTGATTGTATTGCAATAAAATTGCATTACCATTTTGATAGGGAAAAAAGGATAAAACTGTACTGTATGTAAGGTTAAAAAATATTACCCGCAATAGTAATTCCAAATATCTGCTATAGAAATCCGATTTTGATGGGATAGTAGTGACATTTTGATAGTGGAGATAGAAATGTTGTTATCGGGTTTATTTGTTTTGGGAGATGTTAAGTGGAGTTAAAAAATAAATAATCTATAGTGGTCTTTTATGGATGAAGGGTTAAACTTATAAATATCTGGAAAAACATGTGTAACCTTAAAAAGATAATGCCTATGATTTGAATGGAAGAAGCTTTTTTATATAAAAAAGTCGTCCGGTGCGGGAACACCGGACGACTTTTTTATATAAAAAAGTCGTCCGGTGCGGGAACACCGGACGACTTAAATCTAACACTCTTAGTCGTAAAAAAAGTATTAAATATATAATTCGCAAAAGTATGAAAAAATATACTTTATCTCTACATTTATTATGTAAAAGGCACTGCCTTGGTAAATTTTTTAATATCATGAGATTATCAACATTGGGATTGTTCGCCTGTGCCTTTGCTACCTATGCGGCAGACATGGATGCACAGACGGCAAAAGTAAATATCACGAATTCCCGTATGACAATCGGAGCCTTTATCGAACAGGTCGAAAAAGAAACGGGATATATGTTCGTGTACAATAAGCGAGAAGTGGATGCGAACAGAACGGTTTCGCTTGAAGCCGGGAGCAGTTCCGTTGCTGATTGCTTGAACCGTGTTTTTGAGGGTTCTGGCATCACGTATGTTTTTGATGATGATTATATTGTCTTGACAAAGCGAGGAGGAAAACAGACATTGTCTGTTGCTCGGCAGACAGGGAAAAACATCACTGGAGTAATCGTAGATGAGACGGGTTTGCCGATTATTGGTGCGAATGTCGTAGAAAAAGGAACGACCAATGGAACAGTGACGGATATGGATGGAAAGTTCTCGATCAATGCCTCCTCGGATAATGCCATTTTGGTCGTGTCATACATCGGTTATGTAGATCAGCAATTTGCAGTGAAAAGCCAGAAAAAATGGAATATTGTTTTAAAAGAAGATTTGCAGAGTTTAGATGAAGTCGTAGTGGTCGGTTATGGAACACAGCGCAAGGGTAACATTGCAACGGCTGTTACGACAGTTAAGGCAGAAACGTTACAAAACCGTCCGGTTCAGACTGTTGGAGAAGCTTTGCAAGGGCAGGTTCCAGGCTTGATGGTGACAGGTAAAGGAGCGCCAGGAGAAGCTCCTTCTCTTCAATTACGTGGTTCTTCGGTTTTGAATACTGATAATTCTACAGCCCCGTTAGTATTGGTAGACGGCGTTCCGGCCGATTTCAACTTCCTGAATCCTGAAGATATTGAAAGTATTAATGTGTTGAAAGATGCAGCTTCGGCTGCTATCTATGGGTCACGTGCTGCCAATGGTGTTTTGTTGATTACAACAAAACGAGGTAAGGAAGGAAAACCAACATTCCGTTATAACGGTTCTGTGGGGGTGAACACGCCGATGCATATGCCTAAAACAGTCAGCTCTGCACAATATGCCCGTATTATGAATGAGGCTGTGGGTAATATGAATCAAGATCCGATTTATACGGCTGAACAGATTGCCGGTTATGAAAAAGGAGGGGATCCGAACCGTTATCCTAATACAGATTGGTTGGACTTGGCCATCCAGAACAGTGTGACGACCCGTCATGGTATTGAGGCTTCTGGTGGAACGGAAAAGGTGAAGTATTTGGTGAGTGCAGGGGTGGATCATCAAACCGGTATTTTCCCGATGACGCAACAGAATGTATTCAATGTCCGTTCAAGTACGGATATCCAGATTAGCAAGAAATTTGATGTCTCTTTTGATATTCGTTATCAGTTACGGGATATGGAAGGATTGAATAATCAGCAAGATATTTATAAGCAGGTTATCGGAGCCGATCCGACGATGGTAGCTTATTATACAGATGGAACTTACGGTTACAATGCCGGCTTTTTTACCAACCCGTTGGTTGCTCTTTATGAAGGTGGACAGAAGTTTACAAATCGGCACGAAGCATCCGGACTTTTCAAGTTGAACTATGAAATTATCGAAGGACTGACGTTTACGGGTATTGCCAATGTGAAGTATGTTTTTAAAGGAGAAGAATCTCAGTCCCGTAAATTGGTGTATAAAAACTATTTTACACAAGAAATCATTGAAAAAGGCCAAAACAGCTTCTCTGACCGTAGAGATCAGAATAACTACTACAACTTGCAGGCTTTGTTGAGCTATAAAAAGAGTTTCGGTGTCCACAATTTGGATATCTTAGCCGGCTATCAGCAGGAGAGCGAAAGCAGCGACTGGCTGAAAGGATCTCGTTCCGGTTATCCTACAGATTTGATCTGGGAGCTGAACCCGGGTCCGAAAGACAATTGGAGTAATGATGGTAACGGTGAGCATTGGGCATTGGCCTCTTTCATCGGTCGTATCAACTATGACTATGACAATAAATATATTTTGTCGTTGAGTATGCGTTCGGATGCCTCTTCTCGTTTTGCAAAAGGCAGCCGTTGGTCTTCATTTCCTTCTATTGCTGTAGCGTGGAGAATTTCTCAGGAGTCTTTTATGGAAGAGACAAAGGATTATTTGGATGATTTGAAGATCCGTGCTTCTTGGGGACAAACGGGAAATGCAAATGGTTTGGGCTTATATCCGAGCTATACGTTGGTTTCTACGGGTGGTTTGATTTTAAATAATAGTTACCAACAAATGGCTCAATTGAAAACAATCGGAAATCAGGCTTTGAGTTGGGAACGTTCGGAAATGTTCAATGTCGGTGTGGATGCTAAATTGTTGAATAGTCGTTTGAATTTTACAGGTGAATATTACGTCAAAAATACGAAAGACATCTTGTTGGCTGTTCCCGTTCCGTTGGAATATGGCTTCGGTAAGCCGAATATGAATATCGGACAGGTTCGCAATAAAGGTTGGGAATTGTCTTTGGGATGGAATGACCGGATTAATGACTTCGGGTATAGTATCTCTGCCAACTTGTCGGATAACCGGAATGAAGTGGTTGACTTGGGTGATACCGGACCTTGGAAAAGTTCTACGACATATACGGAAGTAGGTTTGCCGTTCAATTCGATCTATGGATATGAATCAATGGGATTATTTCAATCTGATGAAGAAGTGGCAGAAGCCCCATTCCAAAATTCAAAAACGGGAGCTGGTGATATCCGCTACAAAAACCAGAATGGTGATGACAAAATTGACGCGAACGACCGTGTCGTTTTAGGTGATCCGAATCCGCATTTTCTGTATGGTTTGAACCTTTCGTTTGATTATAAGAACTTTGATTTGGGAATATTTTTCCAGGGAATAGGGCAGCAAGACCGGATTGTGAAAGATAATTTTATAAGACCGTTATATGACGCGACTTTTTTTGAACATCAGTTGGATTATTGGAGTCCGCAGAATACGAATGCCAAGTATCCACGTATCTTGAATAAAGATGATGCCAATCATAATTATGAGAACTCTGATTTTTGGATGATCAACGCAGGCTATTTGCGTATGAAAAATTTGACATTGGGATATACTATCCCTCGTAATGTGTTGTCTTCGACAGGCTTTAGTCGCGTGCGTGTTTATTTTACGGCAAACAACCTGTTTACGATCTCTGATTTTGTGCCAGGTATGGATCCGGAAGCTTCGAGCGCGTGGGCTTATCCGTTTGCCCGTACTTATTCATTTGGTTTGAATGTTCAATTTTAAAAGTAAGGAAAGATGAAAACAATAAATAAATATTTGTGCGCGATAGCCTTTTTATTGGGATTAGTTTCATGTGACAGTTTTTTGACGACACCTCCGTTGGATCAAATTTCGGAAGATCAGTGGTGGAATGATAAAAGCCAGACGGAGATGATGGTTAAAGGTGCTTATGATTATATTTATGATACGGAAGAAGTTGCCTATCGAGATTGTTTCAGCGATAATGGAATGCGTAGAAGTTCCGCCCAGACAGAAATAGGCAATGGTACTTATACAACTCAAAATAGCGCAGTGAAAGACGAGTGGAAATATGCTTCCATTGCCAAGTTGAATTATATATTGGAGGGCTTGGAAAAGGCTAGAGATAAAATTACGGAAGCAGAATATTTAAGGTTTAGTGCAGAGGTTCGTTTTATTCGGGCTTTTGTCTATTATGATATGATATTCTATTTTGGAGATGTTCCATTGATCACTAAAACATTGACTGTTGCGGAATCACGTGAAACTTCTCGCCAACCTCGCCAAGAGGTGTTGGATTTTGTCTTGAGCGAATTGGAAGATTTTGTTTTGCCTAATATCAATGCGCTCGAAATTAAAGAAAGTGGTCGGGTGAACGAGCAGACTGTCAATGCCTACCTTTCTCGTATTTATTTGTATGAAAAGGACTACGGGAAGGTTTTGGAATATACAGATAAGGTTATCAAGTCTGGTGATTACGAATTATATGCCGATTATGATGAATTGTTCCGCCCACAGTCGGATGGAAACAACAAGGAGGTTATCTTTGAACGTCAATATAGTTCGCCGTTAGTCGTTCATGATTTAAACAGGAATTTGTCGTATGTTTCCGGTGTTTATTCCGGTTGGTCTAATGTTCTTGCTTTAAATGAATTGGTTGAAGAGTATGAATGTTTGAATGGACATTCGGTCTCTGAATGTGAATCTTTAGATTGTGAATATGTTCAAAAAAGAAAAGATGCTGAAACAGACACTCATCGAGGTGAATTCGATTTTCGAGATCCTCGTTTGAATACTACTATCACTTGGCCGTATAAAGAGTGGATTGTAGATGGAAATGTTCGTTGTCGGTATGGAGTAGATGATCCTAACAGTGGTGATTATGTACAGAAAGAGACGCATATGACAGGCTATATGTGTGAAAAGTGGATTGATTTACGAGGAGAGTATGCTGATCGTACATTGGCAGATAAAAATATGACAATTTTGCGTTATGGAGATATCCTTTTGATGCGTGCGGAAGCTCTAATTGAATTGAATCAAAATTTGGCCGAAGCAGTTTCTTTGATCAATCAGATTCGTCGGAGAGTAGGAATGCCGGAGATAGAAATGGCATCCCAGTCAGTGTTGAGAGAAAAATTGCGTCATGAAAGACGAGTTGAAACTGCTTTTGAGGGATTGCGCTACTTCGATATCATTCGTTGGCGTATTGCTGATAAGGTGAAAAAAGGAAAAGTTTATGGTGCCCGTATGAAAGCGGTTAATGAAAATATGGATCATAAATATGTGGAAGAACGTTTTTGGGAAGATAAAATGTATCTGTTCCCGGTTCCGCAAGAGGCTATGGATAATAATGGTAATTTAGTTCAGAACCCAGATTGGTAAAATAGATTGTAATTCGCGTTGTGATCCCCGGATCTGATTCTTTTGAATGAAGATTCGGGGATCTTTTGTGAATAATCAGGATTTTTTGATATTGTTAATAAGATGAATAAGATAAAGATATTTTTTTTGACATTGATCGCTATTCCACTGATTGCCCAAGAAGAACCAAAAACTCTTTGGTTTGAACAGCCTGCCAATCAGTGGGTAGAAGCATTACCAATAGGAAATGGGCAAATAGGGGCGATGATATTTGGTGGTGTTGAAGAGGAGCTGATACAGTTGAATGAGGGAACGCTTTGGTCAGGAAGTCCCCTCAAAAAAAATGTGAATCCGGAAGCCTATAAGTTCCTTGCTCCTGTTAGAGAGGCGTTGGCTAAAGAAGATTATCAACAGGCAACGAAACTTTGTAAAAAGATGCAAGGATTTTTTACGGAAAACTTCCTGCCTCTTGGAGACCTTAAAATTAAGCAAGATTTTGGTCATAAGGCAAGAGTGGTTGACTATAAAAGAATTTTGCAATTGGATAAAGCCATTGCTTCAATAGAGTTTGTGGTAGATGAGGTACATTATACTCGGAAAATGTTTACTTCTGCACCTGATAGTGTTATGGTAATTCAATTTACAGCGGATAAGCTTAGGAAACTTACGTTGGATATTCATTTGACTTCTCTTTTAAAACATCATGTGACAGCAAATGGAAAAGATTTGTTTGTTTTATCAGGACAAGCTCCTGCTTGTGTAGATCCGATTTATTATGAAAGGCCGGGAAGAGAGCCTATAGTGCAAGTTGATAAAGATGGATTACAAGGTATGCGTTTTCAGACAGTGTTGAAAGCAATTCCTGATGGAGGAACTATTGTTTCTGATGAAAAAGGTATTCATGTTAAGGATGCAAATTCATTAACATTATTACTTTCTGCTGCTACCAGTTTTAATGGGTTCAATAAACATCCAGACTCAGAAGGAAAAGATGAGAAGGTTATTTCCTGTCATAGAATAGACCGTATAGACAAAGTAGATTTTGCTGTATTAAAAAAACGACATATCACAGATTTTAAGTCATATTTTGATCGTGTTTCGTTGCATTTGACAGATACTTTAAATAGTACTATCAATAAAAAACTTCCAACAGATTTTCGGTTGAAATTATATTCATACGGAAATTATGATCCTCAATTAGAAGAGCTCTATTTTCAATATGGGCGTTATTTGTTGATTTCTGCTTCACGTCCGGGTGGTTCTGCTATCAATTTGCAAGGATTATGGAGTAATGAAGTACGTCCGCCTTGGGCTTCCAATTATACGATCAATATCAATACAGAAATGAATTATTGGCTGGCAGAAAGTACTAATTTATCGGAAATGCATCAATCTTTGTTGAATTTTATTAAAAATCTTTCCATCACAGGTGAGGATACAGCGAAAGAGTATTATCATGCAAGAGGTTGGATGGCTCATCACAATTCAGATATTTGGGCATTGAGTAATTCGGTGGGGAATTGCGGTGATGGAAATCCATCGTGGGCAAGTTGGTATATGGGGGGAAATTGGCTTTCTCTCCATTTGTGGGAACATTATTGTTATACAGGGGATAAAGAGTTTTTGAAAAACGAAGCATATCCTATTATGAAAGGAGCTGCTTTGTTTTGTTTTGATTGGTTGTTAGAGAAAAATGGCTATTTAATTACTTCTCCTTCAACTTCTCCTGAAAACAATTTTTTCGTAGATAATAATGTTTATGCTGTATCGGAAGCTGCTACAATGGATATGGCTATTATTCATGATCTATTTACAAATGTAATTGAGGCATCAGAAATACTGGGTATAGATAAAAAATTTCGATCGGAAGTCATCAAAAAGAAAGAACGATTATTCCCTTATCAGATAGGTTCATTTGGTCAATTGCAAGAATGGAGTAAAGATTACAAAGAAACGGACATGAACCACAGGCATCTATCGCATCTGTTTGGTGTATATCCTGGACGACAAATATCTCCTTTGATAACGCCGGAATTGGCAAAAGCCGTGAGTCGTACATTGGAATTGCGGGGTGATAAAGGGACGGGTTGGAGTAAAGCATGGAAGATTTGTTTAATCGCGCGTCTGTTAGATGGGAATCATGCGTATAAAATGATTCGTGAAATGTTGCAGTATAGTACTTATGCAAATCTGTTTAATTCGTGCCCCCCTTTTCAGATAGATGGAAATTTTGGAGCGACAGCTGGTTTTGTAGAAATGTTACTTCAAAGTCAATTAAAAGAAATTCATCTATTACCAGCTTTACCAGATAATTGGCCTTCAGGTTGTATTTCAGGATTGAAGTCTCGTGGAAATTTTGAAGTGGCGATAGCTTGGAAAAATCATCAATTGAAACAGGCTGAGATAAAATCAAATCTTGGAAATAAATGTGTCTTGCGGACTTCTGTGCCTGTGCGAGTAAAAGGTACTGTATCTACTCAAGTGCAAGATGGCAATTATTATATAAATATGTTTGATACGCAAAAAGGAAGTACTTATTTAGTAGAAGTTGATTTGTGAATTTGAATCTGTTTTTTATTTGTGTGTTGTAGTATTGTGAAGTGATAATTATTAACAATGTATTACATGAAACGAAATTTATTGATAGCTCTGTTTCTCATTTGGGCATCCAGTCTGTTCGCATTGGAGCAGCCTAAGTTTTCCACTGCCGGTTTTTATGAGTTGCCCAACACCGGTCGTGAGGTTTATTCGATGAACCTTGCTTGGCGTTTTTATAAGGGGGATGTGGTAGGGACACCTTTTGCTACGGGGTTTGACGATTCTGGTTGGGAAGTGATTTCTATCCCGCATGGTCTGGAGTATCTGCCGATTGAGGCAAGTGGCTGTGCGAACTATCAGGGTGTTGCCTGGTATAGAAAGCGCTTTACACTGGATTCTCGGCTGAAAGGGAAGCAGTTGTTTATCCATTTTGAAGCCATCATGGGTAAAAGCGAGGTGTATGTAAACGGCAAGCTACTGAAAAAGCAGTATGGAGGATATTTACCCGTCATCTTGGATGTGACGAATGAACTGGACTGGGATGGGGAGAATGTGATTGCGGTAAAGGCTGATAATAGCGACGATCCCTCTTATCCTGTCGGAAAACCGCAAAACCTGTTGGACTTTACCTATTTTGGAGGTATCTATCGGGATTGTTGGTTGGTGGCGCATAATAAGGTGTTTATCACAAACGCAAATTATGAAAATGAGGTTGCCGGAGGAGGACTGTTTGTCTCGTTTGCCGATGTTTCGGAAAAGAGCGCGATCGTGAATTTAAAAGCACATGTTCGCAATCTTTCGGAGAAGAACGAACGAGTGACAGTTACTTTCAATTTGAAAAATAAGTCGGGTGAAGTCGTTAAGCAGGTCTTCAAGAAAGTATCGGTCAGAAAGGGAAAGGCCGGATATGCCGTTGCTTCCATCGGGATCGATTCGCCTTCTTTATGGAGTCCGGAAACTCCTTATTTATACAACTTGGATGTGACGGTGACGACTGATGCCGGAACGGTGGTTGACGGCTATCGCCAGCGGGTCGGTATCCGCAGCATTGAGTTTAAGCAGACGAAAGGACTGTGGATAAACGGCAAACCCTATGACGGGAAATTGATGGGAACGAACCGGCATCAGGATTTCGCCGTGTTGGGAAATGCTTTGCCGAACTCCATGCAGTGGAGAGATGCCAAAAAGCTGCGCGATGCAGGCATGAAGGTGATCCGCACGCATTATGTGATCGATCCGGCCTTTATGGATGCTTGTGACGAATTAGGGGTGTTTGCATTGGTAGAGGTGCCCGGTTGGCAGTTCTGGAGTAAAGAGCCGATCTTTGGCGAACGTGTTTATTCAGATATACGCAATATGATCCGTATTCATCGTAATCATGCTTCGTTGTTTTTCTGGGAGCCGATCTTGAACGAAACGCATTATCCAGATGATTTTGCCAAGAATGCGTTGGAAATATGTGAAGAGGAATATCCTTATCCTTATAGCATTGCGGCCTGCGATCATGGGGCTTCCGGTGATCAGTATTATTCTTTGCTGTTGCGCCCGATCGAATCAAAATTGCAACCGGATAAAACCTATTTCATTCGCGAATGGGGAGATAATGTCGATGATTGGAATGCGCAGAATTCCGATAGCCGTGTGGCACGTGGTTGGGGAGAAGTGCCGATGTTGATCCAGGCGGAACATTATGCGAATCCGTCCTATATAAAGGAATACCCGATTCTATGTTATGAGACGATATGCAACAAGCCGAAGCAAATAGTCGGCGCTTGCTTCTGGCACTCTTTTGACCATCAGCGTGGCTATCATGCCGATCCTTTCTATGGAGGAATTATGGATGCTTTCCGCCAGCCGAAAACTTCTTATTATATGTTTATGGCACAACGTTCTCCCGAAAAGAGTGATTTGATTGCTGACAATGGACCTATGATTCATATCGCTCATGAGATCACACCTTTTTCGCCGACGGACGTGACGATTTATTCGAATTGCGAAGAAATTCGTCTGACCGTGTTTAAAGGCGGAAAAGAATATGTTTATAAGAAAGATCCGAATCATAAAGGTATGCCTTCTCCGATTATCACTTTTAAAGATATTTATCATTTCATGGAATGGAAAGCAATGGCGCGTGCCGGAAAGCAGGATGATGCCTATCTATTGGCGGAAGGTTTGATCGGTGGGAAAGTCGTTGTCAGCCATAAACGCTACCCTTCCGGACAAGCCGATCGTCTGGTCGTTCGCCTGGATAACGAGAATGTCTTTCTGAAAGCCGATGGTTCCGATGTAGTGACCGTCATTGCTGAAGTGGTAGACAAGCGTGGAACGGTGAAACGGCTGAATAATTCACACGTCCATTTTAACATCCAAGGAGAAGGTAGGCTGTTGGGGGATGCTTCCGTTGGTATGAATCCAGTTCCGATAATTTGGGGATCGGCGCCTGTTTTGGTACAATCAACGACAAAGCCAGGTAAGGTGAGGATTATTGCGTCTATGCAAAATCCGGGACAATCTCGTCCGTTGGATGGAATATTGGAGTTTGAAACGGTAGCAAACGATCAAAAAGAAATCTTTTTACAAGAAGAATTGTTAGGTGGTGGTAAGTTACGATCCAATATGAAAAGAGTTGTAAATAAGAGCGATTTAGAGAGGGAAAACGAACGTTTGCGTAAAGAATTGAATCAATTAAAAGTAAGAGAAGTCGAAAAGCAACAAACACAGTTCGGAGTTGGCATTAATGATTGATTTTAAATGTAAAGCAATATAAAATTTAGCTCTTATGTGCTTATCTATATTATTTTTGTACTTTTGCGCCTGAAAATGGCGGACTTCTTTTGTCTGTACCGAACATAGATATAATAATAACGAAACAATATGGAAATTGCAAGTAAGTACAACCCCGCAGAAGTAGAGGGTAAGTGGTATCAGTATTGGTTGGATAACGGCTTTTTCAAGTCGAAACCAGACGGCCGTGAGCCGTATACGATCGTCATTCCGCCCCCAAACGTCACTGGCGTGCTTCATATGGGACACATGCTTAACAATACCATCCAGGATATTCTGATCCGCCGTGCCCGTATGCAGGGGAAGAACGCTTGCTGGGTACCGGGAACGGACCACGCTTCTATTGCAACCGAAGCAAAAGTCGTGAATCGCCTTGCACAGCAGGGGATTAAGAAGACAGACTTGACACGTGAAGACTTTCTTAAACATGCTTGGGAATGGAAGGAAGAGCACGGAGGTATCATCCTTAAACAGTTGCGTAAGCTGGGAGCGTCTTGTGACTGGGACCGTACGGCTTTCACGATGGACGAACTGCGTTCCGAAAGTGTGATCAAGGTTTTTGTCGATCTCTATGAGAAAGGACTGATCTATCGCGGTGTCCGTATGGTGAACTGGGATCCGAAAGCATTGACCGCCCTGTCCGATGAAGAAGTTATATATAAGGAAGAACATAGCAAACTGTATTACCTTCGTTATAAGGTGGAAGGTGATCCGGAAGGGCGTTATGCGGTTGTTGCGACAACCCGTCCCGAAACGATCATGGGGGATACGGCCATGTGCATCAATCCGAACGATCCGAAGAACACTTGGTTGAAAGGGAAGAAAGTGATTGTTCCGCTGGTAAACCGCGTGATCCCTGTGATTGAGGATGATTATGTGGATATCGAGTTCGGTACCGGTTGCCTGAAAGTGACTCCGGCACACGATGTGAACGACTATATGTTGGGCGAAAAATATAATTTGCCCTCTATCGATATATTCAATGATAACGGTACGATCAGCGAAGCCGGTGGTTTGTATGTCGGCATGGACCGTTTCGACGTTCGTAAGCAGATCGAAAAAGACTTGGAAGCAGCCGGCCTGATGGAAAAGGTGGAAGCTTATGAAAATAAAGTCGGTTTCTCCGAACGTACCAATGTGCCTATCGAACCGAAGCTGTCTATGCAGTGGTTCTTGAAGATGGAGCACCTCGCACAGATCGCCTTGGAACCGGTGATGAAGGATGACATTAAATTCTATCCTCCTAAGTTTAAGAATACCTATCGCCATTGGATGGAAAACATCAAGGACTGGTGTATCAGCCGTCAGTTATGGTGGGGACACCGTATTCCGGCTTATTTCCTGCCCGAAGGCGGTTATGTCGTAGCCGAAACGGCAGAGAAAGCTTTGGAAATGGCCAAGGAAAAGACCGGCAACGCTTCTCTGACGATGACCGATCTGCGTCAGGATGAGGATGTGTTGGATACCTGGTTTTCTTCCTGGTTATGGCCGATCTCTTTGTTTAATGGTATCAACGATCCGGATAATGAGGAAATCAACTATTACTATCCGACGAGCGATCTGGTGACCGGTCCGGATATCATCTTCTTCTGGGTAGCCCGGATGATTATGGCCGGTTATGAATATCGAGGCAAGATGCCGTTCAAGAATGTATATTTCACTGGTATCGTGCGTGACAAACTGGGCCGTAAGATGTCAAAGTCATTAGGAAACTCTCCTGATCCACTGCAACTTATCGAACAATACGGCGCAGACGGTGTACGTATGGGATTGATGATGGCAGCACCTGCCGGAAACGATATTCCTTTCGATGATGCGTTGTGCGAACAGGGACGTAACTTTAACAATAAGATATGGAATGCCTTCCGTCTGATCAAAGGATGGACGGTCGATTCAACTATCGAACAGCCCGAGGCGGCAGCCACTGCTGTCAAATGGTTTAAGATGCAGTTGGACAAGACGATCGCCGAAATGGACGATCTGTTCGGTAAATACCGCTTGAGCGAAGCGATGATGGCTGTTTACAAACTCTTCTGGGATGAGTTCTCTTCCTGGTATCTGGAGATGGTTAAACCGGGTTACGGGCAACCTGTTGATAAGTCAACTTATTTATCAACACTTGGCTTCTTCGATGCTCTGCTTCGCCTGCTTCATCCGTTTATGCCTTTTATTACAGAGGAGTTGTGGCAAGCGTTGGAACCGCGTAAGGAAGGCGAGAGTCTGATGGTCGCATTGATACCGGAGGTTGCTCCTGTTGATAACTTATATCTGGAAGACTTCGAAATAGCAAAAGAAATTGTGGGTGGAGTGCGTACGATACGTCTCCAGAAAAATATACCGAATAAGGAAGCATTGGAATTGCAGGTACTGGGTGAACACAACGATCACTTCAACGCCGTAATCGCTAAGATGTGTAACCTGTCGTCCATCATCCGTACAGAAGAAAAAGCAGCCGGTTCTGTTTCCTTCTTGGTGCGTACGACGGAATATGCTGTCCCATTGGGTAATATGATCAACGTGGAAGAGGAGTTGGCTAAGCTTCAGGACGAGTTGAAATACCAGCAAGGCTTCCTTACTTCTGTCATGAAAAAGTTAAGTAACGAAAGTTTTGTAAGCAAAGCTCCGGCCAAAGTCATTGAAATGGAACGTAAGAAACAGGCCGATGCAGAAAGTAAAATCAAGTCTATCGAGGAAAGCATTGCAGCTTTGAAGAAATAAAGAACTCGATTGGAATATCATAAAAGCCGTTGTCCCGTAAATATACGGATGCAACGGCTTTTTTTCTTTTAAATGTTATCGTACACACTAAAAAAAGATTATATTTGCCGACAATAGTGTAATCATATTTAAATTAATATCATGGAGAAATCAAGAAGATCTTTTTTTAAGAAAGGGCTGGCAGGAGCTATTCTGCTGGGTACGGCAAGCGTAGCTAAGGCCGGATTGCCAGATCCAGTGAAGCCTAAGGCTGCTAAGGCCGTAAATCCTTTTCATTTGGGTATGGCTGGGTACACATTTGTAAACTTTGACTTGGAAACTACGTTAAAAACTTTGCAGCGTTTGGATATTCATTATCTTTGTATCAAGGATTTCCACTTGCCGTTCAAAAGTACGGACGAAGAGATCAAGGCGTTTCATGAAAAATGCGCTTCGTATGGTGTGACTGGATATGCTGTCGGTCCTATCTATATGAAGAGCGAGGCTGAAATCGATCGTGGTTTTGAATATGCGAAGCGAGTAGGTGTGAAAACGATTGTCGGCGTACCAAATTACGAACTTTTGCCTTATGTAGACAAAAAAGTGAAAGAGTACGACTTCAATTATGCGATCCATTTGCACGGACCCGATATCAAGACTTATCCGGATGCAACGGATGTTTGGGAACATACGAAAGATCTGGATCCGCGTATCGGTATGTGTTTGGATGTTGGTCACGACCTGCGTAATGGTTGCGATCCTGTTGCCGACTTGAAGAAATATCATACCCGCGTGTTCGATATGCACATTAAGGATGTGACGGATTCTTCAAAAGCCGGACGCGGTATCGAGATCGGTCGCGGAAAGATCGACTTCCCCGCGTTGATTCGTATGATGCGCGAAGTGAACTATACCGGAATGTGTAGTCTGGAGTTCGAAAAGGACATGAAAGATCCTTTCCTCGGTATCGCAGAGTCTATCGGCTATTTCAAGGCCGTTAGTGATATGGCATGATAAGAATTATGATTTATGATTTGTGATTTATGACTTATGAAGCACAAGTTGTGAAGCATAATTCATAAATTATAAATCATAAATGTAAAGATGAGAACAACGTTGTATCTGTTAGTGGCCTGCCTGTTTTCGGCGTGCAGCACCATTGAATATATCGGAATAGAAACTTATAACCCGGCCGAGATTACTTTCCCGAAGAAGGTCGACAAGGTTTTGATTGTTAATAACGCCGTTCCCCAGCCTGATGATGTCGGTTATACCTATAATTTATATGGAACTGTGCAGGACACGGCCCGCGCCCATGCGGATAGTGCTTTGTATGATGCCTGCCATTCTTTAGGCAAATCGATTGTGGATGTTTCTTTCTTCAATGATGTCCTTCTCTATCATGATGGTACCCGTCAGGATACAAAATATTTGGTGGATGAAAAGTTGACGCCCGAAGCGGTGAAAGAATTGTGCCGGGAGACAGGGACGGACGCTGTTATTTCGTTCGACCGCCTGCTGTTCCGGATGGAAAAAAATGTTGTTGCTTTTGCCGAAGGTTTTGTTGTGGGAGGAGTCGATGTCGAGATTACGGGAGTCGTCCGCGGTTATCTTCCCGGACGCGACAATCCGTTGGCCACCGTCTATGTGCAGGATAGTGTTTTCTGGTCTGAAAGCGCGGACAATATGGAGCAATTGAAACTTTATCTGCCGTCGCCGGATGAAGCTTTACGGGCTGCTGGACAGTATATAGGTACGAAGATTACTCCGAACTTTGTACCTCATTGGGATAATGAAAGCCGCTGGTTCTACAAAGGTGAGGGGGCGCGTTGGAAAGAAGCGACTGCCTATGCCTTGTCCGACAAATGGGAAGAATCGGCTTTGCGTTGGAAGCATGTGTATGAAAATTCTTCGCGTTGGAAAGAACGGGCAAAAGCTGCATCGAACTTGGCTTTGTACTATGAAATGAAGACTCAGTTGAAGGAAGCCTACAACTGGGCTGCTAAATCTTACGAGATTTTTAATAGTAAAAAGGGAGAAGACTATAATTATACGAAAATGCAACGGCTGTATGTAGAGGCTCTTGGCAAGCGTATCCGTTCAGATCAAAAACTAAATAAGCAATTTGGAGAATAATAATCTTATATTCTCTGAATTATTATTACTTTTGGCAGACGTTTCGAATAAAGAATAAATAATAAGATATGAGTGCAAATAATGCAAAGGTTCAGGCTGTCATAGAAGCGACTTTCAATTCGGCCATCAATAAACTTGCGGCAAACGAAGCTGGCAACTGTTACAGCGATTTATACGTGCAGGTGGATGCTGAAAGTGGAGAGTTGCTTATTTATGATGAAGAGGATGCGCTGGTTGAGAAGACTATCATTTTCGATTGGGTGAATACGACATGTGATGACGATCAGTTCACTCAGCAGGTTGCTGCAACTTTGAAAGCCGTGCTTGCCGTTTTGGTTACAAAAAAAGTTTTTGAAAACCCTTGTTTTTTGAAACCGTTCTCGGTAAGCCTGACAGATGAGGATTTCTCTGTTATTGAGGAACTTCTGTTCTTGGACGATGAAAATCTTCGTTTGGATGATCCTCTTTTAAAAGATTTAGATGCAGATTTAGATGATTTTTTAGCGAAACTTCTTTCAGATGTCAAATAGACTTCTTATATTTGCGCCCGCATTCAGGAAGTAAATGTCGCCGAAATAGCTCAGTTGGTAGAGCAACGCATTCGTAATGCGTAGGTCGCCGGTTCAAGTCCGGCTTTCGGCTCACAATATCAAGCAGTTATCTTTTTCGATGACTGCTTTTTTTATGGCTTTTTCTGTGGTTTTCGTGGTTTGTTTAAACCAGCGTTTAAACCATGAGTACAACAGTCAATGTCGTATGTTACAAGTCTAAAATATTGAAAAACAATGAATCACCTTTGATGATTCGTGTTTGTAAGGATCGAAAACTCATCGGCCGGGGATCGGCCAGCGCTAAGGGATGAGATCTCCGTTCCAATGAGTGTAAGATTATAATAATTTAAATCGGTTTCCAAACTTTGTAGCCAATTGTTGCGAAATTGTAGCCCAATGGCCAGTGGTATGGTTCATTTCTTCCGTGTATTATGATATGTAAGATAAACCAGTTTTTCAAGGATTGTGTCCGATGGGAACATGACCTTGTTTTCGTTACCTTGCGGATTTGGCGATGATACCCGTTAAGAGTTTAATCTTTCCACTGTCTTGACCCCTTTCACCGCGTTGATTTTTTTAGTCAACATATTTAGCGCCGTTGTGTCGCGGACCATCACTGTAAAGTTCCCCTGGAAGATCCCGTCTACCGAATCGATGTTCAGAGAGCGGAGCGTGACACCTGCTTCTTTGCTGATGACGGAAGTGATGTTGGTGACAATCGCGATATCGTCACGACCGATGACCCGGAGCGTAACAATATATCCGTTGTCTCCTTTGCCGCTCCATTTTGCTTGAATGATGCGGTAGCCGAAACGGCTGAACATCTCCTGCGCGTTTGGGCAGTCCATCCGGTGAATCTTGATTCCCTGTGTAGAGACGAAACCGAAGACCTCGTCTCCGTAGATCGGGTTACAGCATCTCGCCAACTTATATTCGATGCCTGTCAGGTTTTGGTCGATCACCAGTACGTCCTTGTTCGTAGAGATCTCTTCTACTTCGGTTGTCGTGATATATTCTTCAGCACTGCGTACTTCGGTGTGCTCGTTCGTTTCTGTTTCTCGGCGGAGCTGCTCTAAATATTCGTCGATCACCTGGTTCGGGTCGAGGCGTTCTTCGGCAATCTCTACATAAAAGTCGGTGACAGTCTTGAACCCCTTTTTCTTGATGTAGCGCATCAGGGGAGCTTCCTCCATCTCGATCTTCCGGTTTTTGAAGCGGCGTTGCAACATCTCTTTGGCAAAGTCCACCGCTTTGGCCGTTTCTTCACGGAGCGCCTGTTTGATCTTTACACGCGCTTTAGAGGTGACGACGATGTTCAGCCAGTCACGCTTAGGAGTCTGGGTGGGAGCAGTGATGATGGAAACCGTATCGCCGTTGTTCAATGTATGTTTGATCGGAACATTCTTTTCGTTTACCTTGGCCGAAACACATTTACAGCCTAACTTGGTATGGATTGCGAAAGCAAAGTCGAGTACGGTCGCCCCTTTGGCCAGCTTGATCAGTTCGCCTGTCGGCGTGAAGACATAGATTTCGTCCTTATATAAGTCCATCTTGAAATCCTGCATCAAGTCAAGCGGGTTGTTCTCCTTCGTTTCCAATGCGGCCCGTACAGTATTTAGGAATTCATCCAGTCCGCTTTCCGCTTTTCCTCCTTTATATTTCCAATGTGCGGCTAGTCCCCGTTCGGCGATCTCATCCATGCGACGGGTACGTATTTGTACTTCCACCCATTTGTTCTGTGGCCCCATCACTGTGATATGCAAACTTTCGTAACCGTTCGTTTTTGGAATGGAGATCCAGTCTTTCATGCGTTTCGGGTTCGGTTGGTACATATCGGTGATGATCGAGTAGACCTGCCAGCAGTCCGAACGTTCCTTCTCATACGGTGTGTCCAGGATGATGCGGATGGCAAATAAGTCGTAGACGCCCTCGAACGGGATATTTTGCTTTTTCAGCTTATTGTTGATGGAATGGATAGACTTCGTACGTCCTTTGATGTCGAAACAGAGTCCGGCTTCTTTCAGCTTCCGTTTGATGGGGGCGATGAACTCGGCGATGTAGGCGTCTCGCGAACGCTTTGTCTCGTTCAGCTTCTGTTTGATGAAGTCATATTGCTTACGGTCGGTATATTTCAGCGACAAGTCTTCCAGTTCGCTTTTGATCGTGTACAGTCCGAGGCGGTGGGCAAGCGGGGCGTAGAGGTAAGAAACCTCCGTTGCCAGCCGTTTCCGATCTTCGTCGCTCTTCAGGAACTTGCCGAGGCGCATCAAGCAAAGACGGTCGGCGATCATAATCAGGATCACGCGTACATCTTCAGCAAACGAGAACAACAGCTTATGGAAGTTTTCGGAGTCGACAGCCGTATTGCGGGCATAAAGGGCAGAAGTTTTCAGCAGGCGGCTGATGATCAAGGTGACATCCGCATCGAATGTAGCTTTCACTTCCTCTAAAGTGATGATCTTTTTCATGACCGGACGGTAGAGTAGGAGGGCGATGACCGAGGTACGCTTCAACCCGATCTCGACGGTGGAGATCAATGCCGTATCAATATTGCGGAGCAGGCCGTTGATGCCGTTTTTGTCTCGTCCGTAACAATCCAGAGCCACAACCCGCTTCATCAACTCCTTCATCTTGCTCAGATCTTCTTTTTTCAGGAAAGAGTATAGATGGCGTAATAATTGCTTGTACTTGGAGAAAAACTGTTTTTTCTCCTCTTCGGTAAAGAACGGTTGTATATCCATAGTCGTCTGTCTTTTTACTGCCTGTTTGAGGGCTGTCCGTAAAACATACCGTAAAAATAAGTTTTTCTACGAATATCAGTGCAATTCTAATGGTATTTTTATACATTTGCGATATACATAGGCTGGCAGGGCCTTGTAGCGTGTCTGATTATTAACTTATTAAAAAAGATATACTATGTTAAACGCAAAAGACTTAGAGTTACTGGCGGCTAAAGGGATCGGCGAAAAGCAGATTGAAGAACAGTTAGCTTGTTTCGTGAAAGGGTTTCCTTTTCTGGAAATTACAGCTTCGGCCTCGGTTGAGAAAGGGATTATGGTGATCCCGCAGGAAAAACAGGCTACTTATATGGATGCTTGGGATGCTTACTTGGCAAAGAATAAGAAGATCGTGAAGTTCGTGCCGGCTTCGGGTGCGGCAAGCCGTATGTTCAAAAACCTGTATGAGTTCCTGTCTGCCGACTATAACGAGCCTCAGAATGCGTTTGAGAAGAAGTTTTTCGACGACATCAGGAAATTTGCTTTCTATGATGCCTTGAATCAGGCTTGCATTGAGAATGAAGCGAAAGATATTCCTGCGTTGGTTGCTCTTGGAGAGTATAAAGCTGTTGTCGCCAACTTGCTGGAGCCAAAAGGACTGAACTATGGACAACTCCCGAAAGGTCTGTTGCTTTTTCATTCTTATCCGCAGACAGCCCGCGCGGCTATGGAAGAGCATTTGGCCGAAGGTGCGATGTATGCGAAGAACAATGCCGGCGAAGTGAATATACATTTCACTGTGTCGCCTGAACATAAGGCATTGTTCGAACAGTTGGTTGCTGCAAAGGCGGGAGATTATGAAGAGAAATTCTCAGTCAAATACGATATTTCTTTCAGCGTGCAGAAACCGAGTACCGATACGATTGCTGCCGATATGAACAACAATCCGTTCCGCGATAAGAGCGGTAATCTGTTGTTTCGTCCGGGTGGCCACGGAGCTTTGATCGAAAACCTGAACGATGTGGATGCCGATGTGGTGTTTGTCAAGAACATTGACAATGTGGTTCCGGATAGCTTCAAATGTTCGACTGTCATCTTCAAAAAGGTGATCGCCGGTGTGCTGGTTTCTTTGCAGGAACGTATTTTCAACTATCTGGAGCTGATCGACAGCGGAAAGTATTCGCATGACCAGGTGGAAGAGATGATTCACTTCCTGCAGGAAGAGCTGTGTGTGAAGAATCCGGAAACGAAGTTGTTGGAAGATGCCGAGTTGATCCTTTATATTAAGAGTAAGCTGAACCGTCCGTTGCGTGTCTGTGGTATGGTGAAGAATGTCGGTGAACCGGGCGGTGGTCCGTTCCTCGCTGTCAATCCGGACGGAACTGTCTCTCTGCAGATTCTCGAAAGTTCGCAAATCGATTTGAAGGACCCTGAAAAGAAAGCGATGTTCGAAAAGGGTACGCACTTCAACCCGGTAGACCTGGTTTGTGCGTTGAAGAATTATAAAGGTGAGAGGTTCAACCTGCCAGATTATGTGGACAAGAATACCGGTTTTATCTCTTATAAAAGTAAGGACGGTCGCGAATTGAAAGCGTTGGAGTTACCTGGTTTGTGGAATGGTGCGATGAGCGACTGGAATACAATCTTTGTCGAAGTGCCTATCGAAACCTTCAATCCGGTTAAGACGGTAAATGATCTGCTGCGGCAGGAACATCAATAAATAAAAGGAGTCTGAATTACGGCAAAGCTATAATTCAGGCTTTTTTCTTGAAGACCACCTCTTTTTCGTCGTCGTTTTGAAGGATGAGGTTCATATTGCTGTAATCGATTGTCCCTTCATATAGGACTTCGCCGTTAACCAGCAGTACGATGTTGTCTTTCGCCGTACGGAACCAGTGTCCCTTGTAGTCACTAACGAGCTTAACAGGTGATAATTGATAGGTTGTGCACTGGAATGTGTAATCGTTGTCAAAGGTGATGGAGGTCTTTGTTTGAGCCTCTTTCTCGTCCGGATGATAAGTGGCGTAGACGGCATCGGTGATAATGTTCTCCGGATTGCAGGAAACTGCCCGGTCAAATCCGACCAGTCCGGTAATCAGGAGTTGCATATCAGGACCTTCCTCATCTGTTTCTTTGGGGATCAAATAGCCCATTACGCCGCAATTGATGGCCTCCGCCTCTCTCGGTTTCATCTCTTGGTATTTCTTTTCGACTTTGAGATATTCGCCTTTCATGGCTACCGGAAGGATGGCTCCGCTGATGCAGTCTTTCAATGTGGCGGCATCGGCATAATAGGTGAAGTCGCCGTTGAAATAAAAGATATTCGGACCGGTCGGAATCGTATCTTTCGTAAAGGTTTCTGTTTGCGCCGTTTCGTCGGATTGTTTGTTACCTGTGCAGGCAGCCAGTAACGGGAGGATGAAAAGTAATCCTATTAATTTCCTTGTTTTCATATTCTCAGTTGTTTAAAATATGAAAGAATAACAAGGAGACCTGTTACTATGTTTAAAAAAGCCGACCATCATTGGTGGGGCTTTGTCATTTTTTAATTCCGCCTGTCCTAATGGGAAGAAGTTCCGCTTTCCAAAATACTTACGATGGAGAAAAGCGTGAAACAGATGCCTCCCAATCCTGCCAGCACGCGTGCCGGAACGAAATAGTATCCGTGAACGGAATCGATCTCGAATAGGAAAGCCGACAGGAATAAGCAAGTCAACGCCGTAAAGATGGGAATCAGCGGGATACGGTTGGATAGTTTGAACTCATGCCGCCATATCTTCGACAGCAATATTACCTTGCTGGAAATACTGTAGCATACCAATCCCAAGCCGATCATGATGTAACCGGTCGAGCCAAGCGACATATTTGCCGTGCCCAGTATCAGGATCAGTCCCCAGATGATGCAGAGGCTTCCCACGACAAGAACGAGCACTGGCCATATCTTGCGTTCTGTCTGGGAGAAAATGTTCCGTATCTGTCGGGCAATGGTGGCAACCAGTGTGATCAGGCAGGTACAGATACTGGCAAGTCCGATCATTACATGTCCGGCAACGAAATATTTCGGATGTAAGCTGCTTTTGGACAATAGCACGAACGCCCATATCCAAGTTGTCAGCGCGAGAATGGCGGCAACGGAGATCAGCATCAATCCTTGTGTCCGGGTAAAGGCTTTCGGCGGTACGTCATGGTCGCTCTTTTGGGCATTTTCGGTAATCATGGTGAAACGGGTGGAAGAAGTGGCAGTCGTTGCGACACAAGCAGTGATAAACCCTACGCCGCAGATCACATGTCCCGCAACGAACGAAGCTGAGTCCGGTGAAGAATGCAGAATATGCATGCCGCCAATGATAGTCAGGACCGCTGAAAGGTAGCCAATTCCCGGAAGTGTATATTTGCTGACCTGCCCGAATGTCCCGATGATCTGACGTATGATGGTGGCTGCCGTTGAGAATAGTGCGATGCATATCATACCCAGCGAGAATATCACAGGCCCCGCCACATATCGGTTCGGATCTGTCCCGTAGGAGGTGATGAACCAGCCGTAGCCAAAACAAAACAGGGCCATGAGTAAAGGTATTGCTCTGAACAGAACGCTGATGCCGTAATTCATAGGATCATTATTTTAAGTTTCCAGACAAACAACGCCTGTCAGGGGTTTGTTCCCATTCTTTACATTTTATAAATACTTTTAGGTATAGACGGATGGCTGCCTGTGGGCCGGGAATTGTGTCCGCATCGGTTCCTAATCCGATGTGGACACAATTATAAACGGATAGGCATCAAACAAAAAAGCCGCCCGAAATAAATCGGACGGCTTTTTCGTATGGCAATAGAACCACAGAGATTACACTCTTCTTTCTTTGATTCTTGCTTTCTTACCGGTAAGAGCACGCAGGTAATACAATTTAGCGCGACGTACTTTACCAAACTTGTTAACAGTGATGCTTTCGATAAACGGAGATTCGATCGGGAAAATACGTTCTACCCCTACGTTTTCAGACATCTTACGCACTGTGAAGCGTTTTTTGTCACCATGACCGGAGATGCGGATTACAACACCTCTGTACTGCTGGATACGTTCTTTGTTACCTTCTTTAATACGGTAAGCTACTGTAATAGTGTCACCACTCTTGAATGCAGGAAATTCCTTCTTCGTAGCAAACGCTTCGTTTACAACTTTAATTAAATCCATTGTTTTATAGCTTTTTAATTGTAATTTTTAATGAAACGCAATGTAACGGGCTACTTGTCCCGACAGAGATTACGCAAAGCGGATGCAAAGTAACGAAATAATTATTTGATACGCAAGTGTTAATTCTTAAATAATTCCGCTTATCATTATAAAATAGGAGCGAATGGGAGATAAACCAGCACCTCCGTCACCTCCGGATAGATATTCCGATATTCGTCTGTCAAATCTTTCACAAAATACCCGCTTATCGGCATCGTATAGTTCATTAACAATTCGTGCTTATCGGAATAGATCGAGTATGAAGGCTGATTGGATGCTGACTTTTCTATCTCCAGTATTCCTTGTACCAATAGCTGGTTCTCTTCGTCATATACATACATGCGTTGTAAGCTCTCGGCAAAGGGATAAGAACGTTTTTTTATCACCCATTTTGTTTCCGGCACTTTTCCGATCGCTTCGGCTGCGATCTGTGCCGAATCTGAAGGTGTAACCCCTTTGATCAGGCATTGTTTTTCCCCTCGGAGCGTGTGAGTTCTTTTTTCCCACAACTCTTCCCCGTCTTTTGCTTCGACCGTAAAGGTGGCTGAATTTCCTCCGGCATCCGTTACTGTGATCTGCGCATTGCCTATGTTCAGAGCTTCGACCAGAACAGTAGCCTTGCCTTCGTTGCTACTTGTGACGAGCACGATGTTTTCGTCTGACGAAGTTGCGTGGATCTTCCCTTTTGCTCCTTGTACGTTTACGGAGGTACCTATGTTGTTAGTGTACACTACCAAGATATTGTTTTCTAACGCTATCTGCTTCCCGGAATTAATGTCTCCTATGATTTCATCTTGGGTAAAATAAATATTGTCGTCATCGTTGCAAGCAGTGGTGAACAATAAGCAAAAGACAAGCCACAAGTTAACGAAATAAATGTTTTTTAGATGCATTGTATTTTATTTATTGGTTCATATCTGTGAATAAGGCAACGGCGAGAGGAACAGGCTGGTATTCCGGGTAGCCGTATAGGCATATTCCGGCAGGTTCTTGATACGCAGCCAGTCCGGATGTGACCGGAATTTATCCCAGGCGGCATTGCGTGTCGGTTCGTCTTTATACCAGGTGAGATACATTACTGCCGGCATGATCGGGCCGGCCAACACTTCTCCGTAGCAGACGGAGTTAATGCCGACTTTGTCGAAAACATCAATCTCGTCTTTATTGAACATCGCGACTTTTCGCCGATTAGCTTCTTCGTTGGGGCTGTGATACGTCCTGAGTTCGAACATCGTCCGGTTCTTGTCCGGCATCAGAAGATATGGCACTTTGTCGAAAGCTTCGCATAGGAAACTTTCGAAATTGAAGTAAGCCGGATTGGGAGCCGTCTTGTCGAAATAAGGTTGTGCCGCTTTCCTGAATGCTGCGTCGTCCCAGATTGCTTGTTTCACCTGATGATAAGTCATGATGTCGGGATAGATGAACAGCAGCAGACGCCGTTCTTTTTCCTCTTTTTTATAGGGGGTGAAGGCACCGGCTTTGATGCTCTTCCTGTTATAGGCCGGTATCAGTATATCGCGGAAAAAGTTGTCCAAGCCGTCCGCGCCTTCTTCCAGCGTGTAGATACGCCATTCGTATAGTTGCTTTCCGGATGGAGCGTTTTTTTCGGAGGTTGCAGCTATCCCTTTGATAGCCGGGAGAGTGGCCAGCAGGCCTGTCAGTTTCATAAAGTGCCTTCTTTGCATGGTTCTATAGAATTTAGATAAAAAATAAGTTAGTAAACACTTCAAAGGTAGGAAATATCAGGGTATTTTCCGTACATTTGTTTTGATTTATGATTTATGAATGATGATTTATCAGAAAGACATTGTGATTATCATTTATACATCATATATTCTGTATTATAAATTTTAGATCTTTCGATGAAGAAAATATATGTCTTTTTATTTAGTTGTGTTGCCGTTCTTTCCACTGTCGCACAGACGACGCCGAATCTTTACCGAGCAGTGGACAAAGCGAAAATGAATCATTGGGTGGACTCGGTCTTCGATGCGATGAGCTACGACGAACGTGTCGGGCAACTCTTTATGGTCATTGCCAACCCGAAATCTGACACACGCAATATGCAACGCTTGATGCGTTATGTCAATGAGATAAAGATAGGCGGCATTCTTTTTCATAAAGGCGATCCGGTCATGCAGGCCGAGGTAACGAACCGCCTGCAAAAGACATCGCGCGTCCCGATGCTCGTGTCGTTGGATGGAGAGTGGGGACTTTCCATGCGTCTTTCTGGTACGACCCGTTTCCCGAAGAATATGATGTTGGGAGCGATCGAAGATAACGATCTGATAACCGAATACGGCAAGGAAGTCGCCCGTCAGTGCAAGGAGATGGGAATCCATATCAATTTCGCACCCGATATGGATGTGAACAGTAATACCGATAACCCGGTGATCGGTCTCCGCTCTTTCGGTGAGAATCCGCAAGCGGTAGCCGACAAGGGGCTGGCGTATGCCCGCGGGCTGGAAGGGCAGGGCATCTTGTCCGTTGCCAAGCATTTCCCCGGACATGGCGATACCGCCGAAGATTCCCATTATACGCTGCCTGCCGTTCATCATGACCGGGCACGTTTGGATAGTGTGGAATTATTACCTTTCAAACGCTATATCTATGACGGCTATGCCGGTGTGATGACCGGACACCTTTATGTCCCGGCGTTGGACAAGGTACGCAACAGACCAGTCTCCATGTCTCGTGCCGTCGTCACCGACTTGCTGCAAAAAGAACTCGGATTCCGAGGGTTGTGCTTTACTGACGCTTTGGCAATGAAAGGGGCTACTACCCGTAAGTCCGATAATCCTTCCGTAAAGGCACTATTGGCGGGTAATGACATCCTTTTGGCTCCGGCTGCGCCGATCAACGACTTCGCAGCTGTGAAGGAAGCTTTGGAAGAAGGTATTTTGGATAGGGAAGAGATAGAAGCGAAGATCATCAAGATTCTGCAATATAAATATATTGCCGGACTGGACGATTATCGCCCAATCGAAACGAAAGGTTTGTCCGAACGGCTGAATTCTCCCCATGCTGCGTGGCTGGCAGCCAAGTTGAATGAAGAAGCGATCACTCTGTTGAAGAACGAGGGTGACATCATCCCGTTGAAGCAGTTGAATAAGAAAAGGATTGCCGCCCTCTCTATCGGTGACGGGATAGGGAACGAGTTTCAAAAGATGCTGGGGAGCTATGACTCGATTGCTTGTTTCAGCATCAGCCGGAATTCGACGGCGGCTCAAGTGCAGAACGTATATAAGAAACTGGAGAAATACGATGTGATCATTTGCGGTGTACATACGGTCCGTATTCCGGAAAGCTTGGCACTGCACCAGTTGGCAGCCAAGAAAGAACTGATCTATGCCTTTTTTACTTTGCCCTATTTTTGTAAAGAATATAAATCTTCCATCCTGAAAGCCAAAGCGGTTATAATGGCCTACGAGGGAACGCCGCTTGCCCAGAAATATGCCGCGCAAGCCATTTTCGGCGGTATTGCAGTTAAAGGAAAGCTGCCGGTTTCCATTCCTACCCTGTACACGGCTGGGACGGGCATGTTTACCGAAAAGACACGTCTCGGCTATCACGAGCCGGAAGAAGTGGGGGCAAGCCCCGAACGTTTGGACGTGATCGCCTCCATCGTGGAAGATGGCCTGGAGCAGAAGGCTTTTCCCGGTTGTCAGGTGCTCGTTGCTAAAGATGGTATGATTATCTATGACAAATCGTTTGGCTATTTCGATTACGACAAGAAACAAGCTGTTGACGAAAATTCCATTTATGACCTGGCTTCTTCCTCCAAAGCGGCGGGGACTTTGCTGGCCGTAATGAAAGCCTATGATGACAAGAAGTTCACGCTGAACAATAAGATCTCCGATTTTATACCCGAACTGAAAGATTCAGATAAGAAGAACTTGGTCATTAAGGACCTTCTCTATCATCAGTCCGGCTTGACGCCAACGATCAATTTTTACCTGAATGCGATCGACAGGGATAGCTATAAAGGCAGCCTGTACAGCAATGTAAAGAACCAGGCGCATCCGGTCCGTTTCGATGCCCGGACGTATGTGCGCAACGACTTCTCTTTTCTGCCCGGTTTGGTTTCCTTTGACAGGAGACCTGGCTTTACGACCGAAGTGGCCCACAAGATGTATCTGCACGACTCTTTTAAAGACACCATCATTCAGGAGATTAAAGACTCACGCCTCGGTGTGCGCGGCAAGTACAAATATAGCTGTATCAATTTCATCCTGTTGAAGATGATGGTGGAAAAGCAGATGCAGCAGCCGATGGATCGTCTGCTACACGATACGTTTTTCAGCCGGCTTGGAGCTTGGCATACGACCTATAATCCGTTGCATATCTTCGATACGATACAGATCGTCCCGACCGAGTACGACGGTTTCATCCGCCGCCAACTGTTGCGCGGCTATGTGCACGACGAGGCCGCCGCTTTTCAGGGTGGTGTTTCGGGTAATGCCGGACTTTTCTCCAACGCGGGCGACCTGGCGAAAGTGCTGCAACTCTATTTGAACCAAGGTCACTACGGAGGTGAAGGATATTTGTCTAAGGAGACCTGCCGCCTCTTTACTCAAAGCAAAAGCCCGACCTGTCGCCGCGGCTTGGGCTTCGACAAACCGGTAGCTGGCGGAGGCAAAGCGTCTCCCTGCGGTAGCCTGGCTCCTATCTCCGTCTATGGGCATACTGGTTTTACCGGCACTTGCTTCTGGGTGGACCCGGATAACAAGCTGTTGTATATCTTCTTGTCCAATCGTGTGAATCCGACGCGGGCTAACAACAAGCTCAGTTCGCTGAACATTCGTACACGTATCCAAGATGCAATCTACAAGGCAATTAATAATTGACAGTTAATAGTTAATTTTCATTCTTCATTTTTAATTTTCCATATGTTATTCGGACACGGTGACGATCACTATAATTCGCAGAAAGAGGTAAAGATAAATTTCAGCTCGAATGTATGGCATGGGGCTGATCTCCGTACACTCAGAGAACATCTGAATGGGAAGTTTTGTGAACTCACGCGTTATCCGGAACCGGATGCTTCTTCCCTGAAAAGATTACTTGCTCGTTGTTATGAGGTGGAGATGGATAATTTAGTGGTTACGAACGGCTCTATCACAGCTTTCTATTTGTTGGCGCAAACCTGGAAAGGGGCGAAATCCGCTATTGCTGTTCCTTCTTTTGCCGAATATGAAGATGCGTGCCGCCTGTATGGGCATGAGGTATGTTTCTTCCCGACTTCGTGTGATCTGTCCGCCCTTTCGTTGAAAGGGCAGGATTTCTGTTGGATTTGTAATCCGAACAATCCAGACGGCAAACTGATCCACAGGGAGGAACTGCTTACTTTGATTGAGGCAAACCGGCAAACTGTCTTTGTCATTGACCAGGCATATGTTGCTTTCACGACGGAAGAATTGCTGAAGCCCTCGGATATCTTCAATCATCCGAACCTGATTCTGATCCAATCGATCTCGAAAGAGCATAATATACCGGGACTCCGTATCGGCTACCTGATCGCTTCACCAGAAAAGGTCGAGCAGATAAACCGGTACATTATTCCTTGGTCTGTCAACGCAATCGCAGTGGAAGCAGGTAAATACATCTTGACGCATCCGGAGCAATATATCCTGCCCATCTGTGAATGGAGGCGCGAAACAATTGAACTGATCGATCGGCTGAATGAGTTGGGAGACTTGGAAGCGTTGCCGACATCCGTGACCTTCTTCCTGGCCCGCTTGAAAAAAGGAACGGCTGCCGCATTGAAACAGTATTTGTGGGATCATCACGGCCTGCTGATCCGCGACGCCTCCAATTTCCGTAGCTTGAATGAAACCTATATCCGTATATCGGCACAGACGGCAGCTGAGAACCGGGTATTAGTTGAGGCGGTGCGGGAATGGTTTAGGCGATTTTGATAGGTGGCACAAAAAAAAGTTTCACTTGTATTTGAGGTTTGAAACTTTTGTTTCAGATGTTCTCTTTGGGTGAAAATTTATTTTCATGCCAGTGAAAATAAATTTTCATCGGTGTGAAACAAAATTTTCACTGTATGGAACTTTTATTGCCACATAGGTTTGGTGAGTTATAGTTTTATTGTCCAGATTCCAATGTGAGATGTAAATGTGTCAAAATCTCCTTGTCCCCGCACTTGATGCGGGGCCGCAAAAGGACAGGCCTTATCAATCAGATTTTTATAGGGCTGGTTTTAATGCGATCCCGCGTCAAGCGCGGGAACAGGATAGTTTCGACACACCTTCATTTTTTAATACGAGGTCAAAGGCCGACATTTTTCTCTAATGAATAAAATAAATCAGGTGGGTGATATCCGGATTTCTCTTCCTTTTATCCGCCTCTATTCTTTATCACCCCAAAGATTATTCTTACTTTTGTCCGATAATCCCGGTAACAATTATGGACGAAAAAGTGCTCGAAAAACTGAAAGTACTGGCTGAATCGGCTAAGTATGATGTGTCTTGCGCTTCCAGCGGAACGTCGCGGAAGAACCAGAGCGGCGGGATTGGAAGTGCGGCAGGGTGGGGCATTTGTCATAGCTTTGCCGAGGACGGTCGTTGCATTTCTTTGTTGAAGATCATGCTGACAAATTACTGTATGTTCGATTGTGCCTACTGCATCAATCGCCGCAGCAACGATATTCCCCGCGCCACATTGACGGTGACGGAACTGGTGAACCTCACAATCGAGTTTTACCGCCGTAACTATATCGAAGGGCTGTTCCTGAGTTCCGGTGTTGTGCGCAATGCCGATTATACGATGGAACGCCTTGTTAGGGTGGTAAAAGACCTTCGGACAGTGCACCGTTTTAATGGCTATATCCACTTGAAAAGTATTCCCGGCGCCAGCCAGGAATTGGTGAATGAAGCCGGACTCTACGCCGACCGTATGAGTGTGAACATCGAGATCCCGAACGAGAAGAGCCTCCAGCTATTGGCTCCTGAAAAAGATTTCCAGAGCGTCTTTCAGCCGATGCGTTATATCCAGCAAGGCGTTTTACAGAGTGCCGAAGAGCGGAAACGTTTTCGCCATGCCCCGCGTTTTGTTCCTGCCGGACAGAGCACGCAGATGATTGTCGGGGCGACGCCCGATTCGGATAAGGATATCCTTCGCCTTTCGTCCGCCCTCTATCAGCGTCCGACGATGAAACGTGTCTATTATTCCGGATTTATCCCCGTCAATGAATATGATAATCGGTTGCCGGCTTTGAAGCAGCCGCCGTTGGTACGGGAGAACCGTTTGTATCAGGCGGACTGGCTCCTGCGTTTCTACCAGTTCAAAGTGGATGAGATCGTGAACGATACCTATCCGGACCTCGATTTGGAAGTCGATCCGAAGCTCGGATGGGCGTTGCGTCATCCGGAACAGTTTCCGGTTGATATCAATAAGGCGGACTACGAGATGCTTCTTCGTGTACCCGGTATCGGGGTGAAGTCGGCGAAATTGATTGTCGTTTCCCGCCGTTATTCCCGCTTGGGGACGGAACAGTTGAAGAAGATGGGGATCGTGATGAAGAAAGCCCAGTATTTCATTTCCTGCCACGAACTGCCTGTCCGTACGATTAATGAAGTGTCGCCTGAGGCTGTCCGTCAAATCTTAACCCGGAAAGCGGGACGTAAGAAAACCGACGACCGCCAGCTTATCCTCCAATTCAGGGAAGAATCATGACGGTATTCGTGTACGATAAAACCTTTGAAGGGTTGCTGACCGCAGTTTTTGACGCTTATTCACGCCGCAGCTTTCCTGATCTGCTGTTAGCGGAAGGAGAGCCTTTTCCCTTGTTTTATGATGAGGCGGTGACGATCTGTACGGACGATGCCAAGGTGGATCGTGTCTGGAAAGGTTTGCAGAAGCGGCTTTCCGCTACGGCTTTGTCTGTGATTACCGTTGCCTGGCTGTCCGAACTGCCGGAAGCGGATATGCTGCTTTTCCGTTATATCCGCAAGGCGATCGACGCCCCGCATACGATCGAGCTAAACTTTGGCGATCCTGATGTCCTCGAAGTCTCCAAGGTATGGAAGAAGGTGACGAACGAGCGTCTGCGTGTCATCCAGTTTCTCCGTTTCCAAAAAACGGCGGACGGGACTTTCTTTGCCGCCGTCAAGCCTGTCTATAACGTACTCCCTCTCACTCTTCTTCACCTGAAGGACCGCTTTGCCGACCAGTGCTGGCTGCTTTACGACCTGAGACGTGAGTACGGTTACTATTACGACCTGAAAGAGGCTACCGAAGTGCGTTTCGAAGAGAAGGAAGCCCACCTTCTTTCCGGCTTGCTCAGCGAGGAACTGATGGATGCCGATGAGAAACTTTTCCAGAAGATGTGGAAAACGTACTTCAAGTCTATCGCCATCAAGGAACGGCTCAACCCCAAACTGCACCGCCAGCACATGCCTGCCCGGTTCTGGAAGTATATGCCGGAAAAGCTGTAAGCCCGGAGGCGTTACTCCTTCTTATCGGTCAGACCGTTATCCCCATCTTTTTCATCAAGAAGCAAGCATTCATGTTTTGGGCTACCCCTTCCCTTAGTTGGTAGGAGAATGTCAGTTCGTTGTCTTGGATGTCGGCTTCGAAGCGGTAATTCTTGATCTGGGTAGGAAATTCCTGTTCGAGTTCGCCTAATGCCAAGTCATGTGTGGCAATGATACCGCAAGCCTGGTTGGCCACTAATTGTTTCATCAAAGCAAGAGAACCTTTTTGTTTGTCGATCGAATTGGTTCCTTTCAGTATCTCGTCTAAGATAATGAATAACTTTTCGCTCTGTTGCAAACGGTCGATAATCATCTTCAGCCGTTTCAGTTCGGCAAAGAAATAAGACTCGTTACTCACAAGAGAATCGGAAGTACGCAGGCTGGTCACCATCCGCGCCGGATACAAGGTCAAAGACGCTGCACAAACCGGAGCACCGATACAGCCGAGCAGATAGTTGACGCCGATGGTACGCAGGTAAGTGCTTTTCCCAGCCATATTCGCCCCCGTGATAATCAGGAACCAGGGACTTTTCCGGATGTCGATGTCATTCTTTACGCATACGTCTCGGCGTAGTAACGGATGTCCGAGTGCTTTGCCTTCCATTTTGAAATAGGCGTCTGCTATCTCAGGATAAATGTATTCCGGGTGATTGAAGGCAAATCCGCCCAGCGAACAGTAAGCATCGAACAAAGCCAATGCTTCGAACCAACGTTCCGTATCATCCCCATGTTCCATCTTCCATTTTTCCAGCTTCATCGCCATGCGTGTATCACGTAAAGTAAAAATATTCAGTATGACGCCGATTGTACTGAAACGTTGGTTCAGTGCACCGATATGTCCGGATAGTTTTTTGATGATCGAAGAGGCTGTTTGACCGTCGCTTGCAAACCGTTGGTGGATATCAGCCAACTCGGCGGATTGAAAGCTTTCGCCTTCGATACATTTGATCAGGTTGGAATAAGTATGCAATATTTGTTCCATCTTGTCCAATGAATTGTGTACCATTGTGATCTGCTTCGCATTGATGTAAGCGACAATGAAAGACAACCCGAAAAACACGCCGGCTATCGATATCGGGAGCAGGTTCAGCGCACATCCTATCGCGATCAATAACCAGATGGAAGGAATCAGATAGATGAGCAGTTTCCATATTTTACTGTTGATCAGGCAGGGGGCTGCCTTACCTAATAGGGTAATAAGTTGTTGATCGCTCTGGTTTCCCGGATGCAGAATACCTGTCACATAGAAATGTTGTCGGAGCTGCGTGAATGATTCTAGTTCGCGAACCGCTTCTTGGCGTCTTACTATCATCGTCTTGTCGGTGAGTGGTTGCATAAACCAACCGGCCAGCTTCTCTTTTCCCATAAAAGTAACCGTGCGGTTGATGGACTGGAAAAGCGAATGGTTTCCGAACAAATCCAGATCAAGGCTGAACGAGTGTTCTGCGGAACTTTTTTCCGGTGCTCCATCGAACGCACTGAAATCGTAATCCAACCCGTTCAGTTCGTTTTTGCACAGGTTTGCGAGTGCTTCGGCATAACATTTCCGGGCGAAGAGCTTGGTGTGCCAGACCATTAGAGCGATGAACGGGATAATAAACAAGACGGCAATCCCGACCAACACTTTCCAGTCTTCGGATTTGAAAAACCAGATCATGGCGATCAAACCGGCTACTAACAACAAACGGATGCTTCCGAGCAAATGAATTTTTTTCTTCAGACTATCGGCCCTGCGGGTGTAAGCTGTGATAATATCCTGGTAATAGTTGTATATCTTTTCCATGCGTGCAAAGATAGAAAAAATGAACTAACCATTCTGTAATTGGTTTTATTTAAAAGAATGATAACGAAATGACCAATATAGGTGCTAAACAGGCGAATTATCATTCTTTGATTCGTATATCTTTGCTGAGGTTTTTATCGACTCAATAAACTTGATGCATTTTATGAAAAGAATCGTGATGCTTCTGCTTCTGTCTGTGATGGTCTGTACTCTGTCGGGGCAGGAAAAAAAAGGAGAAACTATCGGGGAAAGAATCGTGGCGAATGCTTATAATGCCGATAGTATTCGCGGTATTTTGGACAAGATGCCGTATTTCACCCTGTTCAAAGACAATTATTTCGTAGGAGGGACGACTCTCGGACATAAACCGACTGCTGCCAATTCGGATGTGAAATTTCAGTTGAGTATCGCCCAGCGACTGACAAAAAGTAAATTGCCGTTCGATACTTATCTGTTTATCCAGTACACTCAGAAGGCTTTTTGGAATGTCTTTCAGGAATCGTTACCCATGAAAGACCTAAATTTTAATCCCGGTATCGGCCTGGGGCATCTGATCGTTTACCATAATAAATATATAGGTAAGGGATATCTTATGCTCGAACATGAATCGAACGGGAAGGACAGTACCGCTTCCCGCAGCTGGAATAAAGTTACTTTTGCGGTTGCGATCACCCTTTCGCCGAATTGGGAGGCACAGTTCAAGACTTGGATACCGATTGTGGACGGAGAAAATAATAAAGACCTACTGAAATATAACGGGATCTTTCAGGTTGCCGCCAATTACCGGACCGACAACCGTCGTTTTAATTGTGGCGTGATCCTGACAAAGCGCAAGACTTGGACCAGTTTTAACACACAGGTTGAATTGAGTTACAAATTTAACAATAATGAGAATCAATATTTCTTCCTGCAATATTACAATGGCTTTGGAGAAAATCTCCTGGAATATAATAAGTTCAAAAGCATGATAAGGATAGGCTTCGTTATCAAACCTTCCGATTTTAGCCTGTATTGACAGAAGGAAATAAACAACCGTTCTCTTGTATTGTTATTTATATATACATTGTATAATAATGCAAAATAACAGAATGAACGTAAAGGAACAATACTGGAAGTACTCTCTGGTTACGATTATCATAGTGCTGGGGATGATTCTTTTTGTGGAATTCATCCCTTTTCTGGGAGGTATCTTGGGTGCTTGCACCATTTATATATTGGTCAGAAAACAAATGTTGTATCTGACTGAAAAGAAACATTTACGGCGTAGCTTCGTCGCTATAATCTTGTTGTTGGAAACGATCCTTTGTTTTTTGATACCGCTCTCGTTGGCTGTCTGGCTGCTTATCAACAAACTGCAAAATTTTAACTTGGACCCGACCCAATTGGTCAAGTCGGCGGAACATATCGCGAACCTGATTGAGCAACGGACCGGATATGACGTGCTTGATACTTCCAATATTATGTCTGCTGTCTCCATTCTCCCGAAGATAGGGCAGGTGTTGATGGGAGGAATCAGCGGCTTTGCTATCAATGTGGCCGTACTGGTACTGATACTCTATTTCATGTTGATCGGTGGTGCCAAGATGGAAAAGTATGTTTACAGCATTTTGCCTTTTAGTGACGAGAATAAGAAAAACGTTCTGAACGAGATCAATATGATCGTCACCTCCAATGCGATTGGAATTCCGTTGCTGGCCATCATCCAAGGGCTGATCGCTTTGCTCGGATATTGGATATTCGATGTGCCGAGTCCCTTCCTTTTCGGCTTTCTGACCTGTTTTGCTACGATCATTCCGGTTGTGGGGACTGCGTTGGTCTGGTTGCCTTTGGCTCTTTATATGGTGTTGACAGGGGATTGGGTGAATGCTGCCGGATTGACGACTTATGCTTTGATTATCATTACGAATGTGGATAACCTGATTCGTTTTATCTTGCAGAAAAAAATGGCGGATACCCATCCGCTCATTACCATATTCGGTGTGATCATCGGCTTGTCTCTGTTTGGTTTTATGGGGATTATCTTCGGGCCGCTCCTGATCTCGATCTTTATACTTTGTTTCAATATATTCAAGGAAAAATATCTGGATAATGCCCGATAACCGCTACTTTTGTATGGATAAATAAACAAAGCCATGCATAGCAGAAGAATTAAAAACAATTGGCATATTATCAAAGGACAGCCTCTTACCGAATTAGACAAAAAAGTTCTTTATTTTCAGAATAAAGGTCACCTGGTGCCGTCACGCAAACTGATCAAGACTGCAGAACAGATCGAAGGTATCCGCAGGAGCAGTGTGGTGAATACCGGAGTGCTCGATTTGATCGCAAAAGAGATCAAGGCCGGTATGTCTACCGCCGAGATCGATAAGCTGGTGTATGATTATACCGTTTCGCACGGGGCTATTCCGGCGCCTCTGAATTATGAAGGATTTCCGAAAAGCGTCTGCACTTCTGTCAACGAAGTGGTCTGTCACGGTATTCCCAGTGAAGATGAGATATTGGAAGAAGGAGATATTATTAATGTAGATGTTTCGACTATCTTGGACGGATATTACTCGGATGCTTCCCGTATGTTTGTCATAGGTAAAACAACTCCTGAAAAGGAAAAGCTGGTGCGGGTGACGAAAGAGTGTCTCGAAATTGGCATGCAGGCAGCGAAACCGTTCGGTTTTGTCGGTGATATCGGCAATGCCATCCAACGCCATGCGGAGAAGAACGGTTATTCTGTCGTCCGCGATTTATGTGGTCATGGTGTCGGATTGGAATTTCATGAGGAGCCGGAGGTCTGCCATTTCGGGCGGAAAGGGACAGGGATGCTTTTGGTTCCCGGTATGGTATTCACGATCGAACCAATGATCAACATGGGAACATGGCAAGTCTTTATCGACGAAGAAGACGGATGGACAGTCGTTACCGAAGATGAATTGCCTTCCGCTCAATGGGAACATACATTCCTAATGACGGAAACGGGGCTTGAAATACTTTCTTATTAGCCTCGATATTTATAGAAATGACATTTCGATGGTGAAAAAGAAAGTATGTCAAATATCGATATTCATGGGACGCAGATGACGAGCGCAGATTAACGCAGATATATAAATTATCAACAAAATAAATCTGCGTCCGTCTGCGTGTTCTGCGTCATCCGCGTCCGGTAATATCAATTTGACACACCTCCTTAGAGATAACTATTTTTTGTCTTTCAACAAATCACGTATCTCGGTAAGCAACTGTATATCGGCAGGAGGGGGAGCCGGAGCAGCCGGTGCTTCTTCTTTTTTCTTGTTCAGGGCGTTGATCCCTTTTACTAACATAAAAATAGAAAATGCGATAATGATGAAATCGAATGTCACCTGCAAAAAGTTTCCATAGTTGATGGAAACAGCTGGCGAGACAACTTTGTCACCGTCCATTACAGCCTGTTTAAGTATGATCTTTAAGTCGGTGAAGTTTACGCCTCCGACAAGCAGACCGATAGCAGGCATAATGATGTCACCGACGACAGATGATACGATTTTACCGAAAGCACCGCCGATAATGATACCCACAGCCATGTCGATCACGTTGCCGCGCATGGCGAATTGTTTGAACTCTTGTAGAATCTTCTTCATAATTTAGCCTTTTTATATTATAACTACAAAAGTATACGTTTGGTTGCGGATATTCAAAACAATTTGAGAATCTTATGCTATGATGAGCTGTTCGATATCTTCTTCCGGCGTTTGTATAGTACCGATTCCGAAGTTTTCGACCAGGACTTTTGCAACATTCGGTGATAAGAATGCTGGCAATGTCGGTCCCAGGTGGATGTTCTTGACACCCAGGCTTAACAGGGCCAATAAGACGATTACCGCTTTTTGTTCGTACCAGGCAATGTTGTAGACGATTGGCAATTGGTTGATATCTTCCAATCCGAATACCTCTTGCAGTTTCATGGCGATCAATGCCAGTGAATAGCTGTCATTGCACTGTCCGGCATCCAGTACGCGAGGAATGCCGTTGATATCTCCTAACGGCAGTTTGTTGTACCGGTATTTGGCGCAACCTGCTGTTAAAATCACGCAGTCGTTCGGCAGTTGTTCGGCAAATTCGGTATAATAGTTACGGCTTTTCATGCGTCCGTCGCATCCGGCCATAACGACAAACTTACGGATTGCTCCGCTTTTTACGGCATCGACTACCTTGTCAGCTAATGCCAACACCTGATTGTGTGCGAATCCTCCGATGATTTCACCATGCTCGATTTCATTAGGAGCGGCACAGCGTTTGGCATGGGCGATGATTTCGGAAAAATCTTTTGTTTTGCTGTCTTCGCGTGCCGGAATATGTTTCCATCCGGGGAATCCGGTAGAATTGGTGGTGTAGACACGGTCCCGATAGCTGGCACCTTCGAGTGGGGGAACGATACAGTTGGTCGTGAACAGGATCGGTCCGTTGAAATTCTCAAACTCTTCCCGCTGTTTCCACCAGGCGTTGCCGTAGTTACCTACAAAATGTTTGTATTTCTTGAATGCAGGATAGTAGTTGGCCGGCAACATCTCGCTATGTGTGTAGATATCGATCCCGGTTCCTTCGGTTTGGGCAAGCAATTCTTCCATGTCTTTCAGGTCGTGTCCACTGATCAGGATGGCCGGATTGTTGCGTACTCCGATGTTGACGTGCGTTATTTCCGGGTTGCCGTAGCTGCTGGTGTTGGCTTTATCGAGCAGCGCCATAGCTTTAACTCCGAAACTTCCGGTTTCCAGCACAAGGGAGGTGAGTTGTTCGGCGGAGAGGTCTTTACGTAATGTATCGGCGAGTGCACGTTGGATGAACAGGTATAATTCGGGTTCTTCGTAGCCGAGGTTCGCGGCATGTTCAACATAGGCAGCCATACCTTTTAGGCCGTAAATGGTCAGTTCTTTCAGCGAGCGGATGTCTTCATTTGCTTCCCGGAGTACGCCTACTGTCTGCGATTTTCCTTCAAATGAGTTTTCCTCGCCGTTCCATACCAGTTCGTCGATGATGGGAAGTGTGATATTTTCTTTTTTTGCGATGGCAATCAATTCGTTGCGCAACTTAAGCCCTTTGATGATTCGTTTGGTTATGCTTTCGATGTCAAAGTTGGCGTTTGTGATCGTGGAGAATAGGGCGTCTGTAGTGAAATGGCCTACCTGCATGGAGGTTTCTATCCCTGCATTGTGGAGCATGGTGGCGACAGTAGCGATCCCTTTTGTTACAAATAATAGTAAATCCATCCGGTTTGCAGTTTTGTCGTCTTTTCCGCAAACTCCTTTGATAGTACATCCTGTGCCTTTTGCCGCTTCCTGGCATTGAAAACAAAACATTTTAGCTTCCATATCTTTATTTGGTTTAATGATTACTGGATATTTTTATCTTTTTCGATAGGCAAATGTAGGGAGACTGCATTCTTTGAATTGTACCAAATGTTACAAGCTCCGGATTTTTTTCGTATTTTTGTAGAAAGTAGTAAGATGCAGTATGATCGATATATTAATGAAAGCTCCGTTATTCCAGCATGTTTCTTCTGAAGCCATTTCTGGTTTTCTGGAAAAAATTCCGTATCGGATTGAAAGCTATCAGGAACATGATATAGTGGCCCTCCAAGGGGCACCTTGCAACCATTTAATGGTTGTTCTGAAGGGTCTTTTGCAGGGACAAATGGTGAATGATGCGGGAAAGTTGGTTGTAATAGAAGAACTTACTCCTTCCCGTTTATTGGCTCCGGCTTTTTTGTTCGCTCCCAAAAATGAATTGCCTGTCAATATTATAGCAGTAGAGCCTTCTGAAATCTTGTTTATATCCAGAACTGATTTTACTGAGTGGATGCAATCGGATAAACAGGTTCTGCAAAATTTCTTAATGTTGATTTCCGGTCGTAGTAGTTTTCTGACAGATAAGATTATGTTCCTGTCACTTAAAAATATCAAGAATAAAATTGCCGATTATTTATTGCGTCATCTTTCTTCTCCGGATGCCTCTACAGTAAAACTGTCCGATACTCAGCAGGAAATTGCCGATCGGTTTGGGGTTACGCGTCCTTCGTTGGCACGTGCATTTGCCGAAATGGAGCAGGAGGGGATTATTTCGATCGATCGGAAGACGATTACAATCAATCGTTTACAACAGTTGAGACAAATAGCAAAATAACCCCGCTTCTTATTATTTATGAATTAGCGGAGTTATTTTGCAACAAGGCTTTTTAGTTTACTTGCTTAAGAGGGATTGTTTCATTCTTGCAATGTCTCGCAGGTAATCCTGCAAGTCTTGTTCATGTTCTTCTTCCATAGACAGGATGTGCTTGGCGATGTCACAGGTAGTGAAGTCTTTACCATTTGTAAATTCGGCGATTTCCTGGTAGCGTACGATAGCACAACGTTCGGATGCAACATTCTGGTTTAGCAGATTGACTACGTCAAAGTCGGTAGGGATGCTGTATTTGCATCTGGCAAGATCAAACCATTTTTTCGGATCTAATACAGGAACACCTTCCAGTTCGATGATGCGGTCTGCCAATAACTTGGCGTGGCCCAACTCTTCTTGGGCGTGTTCTTCAAATTCAGCTTGTACGTTTGCCCGCATAGTTCCTTCTGCAACGAAGGCACCAATCCAATATTGGTAGTAGGCCAACCATTCTTCGGATAATGCTGCATTCAGTTGTACTAACAGATTGTCTACATCTAATTTGCCCTTAAGGATCTTAACACTTTCTTTTGCCATGATTGTAAAATTTAGTTTAGTATAGCGCATAAATACTTTTTAGGAACAACTGATAGTTATATTTGTTCATATTGGGAGCCGGATATTATTTTTTAGATTGTTTTTCGTATCCCTTCTTATATTTTCATTTCCTGAAAATGATGTTTTGTAACCATTGTTTCGTCATTTATTTCTTTATGCCCTAAAAAAGGGGGGAAAGATCTCGCATATGCGTACCATATAATATTCCTTCTTTTGAGTGAAAAAAGATATAAAAAACTTTCCCAAACATTTGCATAAAAGAAATCTTCGTTCTACTTTTGCACCCGCATTCGAGCGAGAGTGGCCGTGATTGACATGATGCGAAGTAGGTAACGGTGATAGGGAAGGATGAGGTTAGCGAGGCTAAGCGAGATGTCCGACCACCCGGAGGGTTTCGAAAAAAACTTTTCAAATTTTCTTCCAAAAAATTTGTCAGTTTAAAAAAAGTCCTTACCTTTGCAGCCGCAATCGAAACGATAGCGATAAGTTCTTTGAAAATATTACATATCAACAAGTAGTACAAGAGACGTATAGAAATACGAAACATA
>ENA-OQJZ01000049-OQJZ01000049.1-human-gut-metagenome-genome-assembly--contig:-NODE-49-length-138062-cov-40.551285_pt1 | contig 138062 bp, 107 predicted proteins | sample MGYA00242618_ERZ504785 | MGnify/ENA primary metagenome ERZ504785 (study PRJEB26092, sample SAMD00036354) | human gut metagenome | host: Homo sapiens | study: EMG produced TPA metagenomics assembly...
CCTCGCGCATATGAGAGAACCGCACCTCCGATCATCGAATCTGAATTTCTTCAGTCCAACAATCGGGGTGCGGTTCAATGTGAGCGGGGCTTCCCCGTTTTTGTGTGCATCTTTCATCATCTTGCAATAATTCTTACATGTAAACAGAGAGTTCTTACATGAAAGAATTATTGAAAGGTGATGAAAGAACTTACTTTCACGCGCGCCAATCATCCCAACACGTATCGGGATGACGGCCCATTCCCCTCGCGGCGCAACTTGCCTACATCTTCGAGCTTCTTCAACAACCGGTATGCACTGATATAGCTCAGGCCGAATAGATCCATGACATCCGCCGTAGTGACGACACCATCATTTTTTTCGGCGAACTCCAGAACAAGGCCACTGCGCCGGGTGGCATCGATGTCACGCTGACGCACGTAAGACGCCAACCCCTCTGAACGTTTGTACACTTGGGCACTCAGCATATACGAGCGAGAGCTCCCACTGCCGACCCCCTCTACCAAACCAGCTTCCACCAAATTCTCAACAGCAGACACGATGCGTCGATGCTCCAAATGGGAGAAATCACACAACTGGACCATAGTAAGCCTACGATGCTCGCGCAGTAGTGAGAGCACAATCAGCGACCAGACTGGCAACGGTGCTCCTCGTCGACGCTCCTCATCTCCAATCATGGTCACGAATGCCTCGTCAGGCACCACACGGCGGAGGAACAGAATGACTTCTTCGGCACTGGACTGCGAGTAATCCGGGAAAGAACCGCCTGCCGCAATCGACCCGGCATAGATGGTATCCACACCTCGCCCGGTACGTTCAACATATCCGGCAGCTTTCAAAATCAGAGCAAGCTGCGGATTACGGGAACGCGGTTGTGCAGTAAGCAGGTTATCTTCGGAGACACCCTCTATGAATCCTCCGGGATTAGCTATGGTCAACCCATCATCATCAACCAGGAACCTCACCGAACCCATTCGTGCATAATCGCGATGGCAGAAAGCGTTAATCATTGCCTCACGGAATGCCCCTCGATCGAAGTCTGGCAGATCGACACGAATCAAGCCGCTCATGACTTCGTGGCTGGGATTCCACGGCTCCATCAGCTCGCCTACACGATCAAACATATCCACCAAGGGCAACACGAACGGATCCATATTGACCTTTGGAGACATGCCTTTCATCACTTGAAAAACAGCCGATGCGGCTGGAATCGATCGATGAATAGCATCAACCGAACCAATGGTGAGCAGACCAGCAACAGATGGCTGCAATCCATACGGGCCATCAACAACCAGCTCAAGTGCCCGATCGAAATCCTCATCCGTAAAAGACAACAACGAGTTTTGCGCATTGGCACTGCGAATATGGCTTCTCAACTTGTTCCGTGAGTCTGGATTCAAATCGTCCAACCGAGCCTCTGGGGCAGGTTGCGCACTGAAATCGTAGAACCGTTGCTGAGATAAACGGCTAATGAATTGGGAAACAAACAGCGGAACGACCTCAGGCGAGCCGTCTGCTTTCAGCCGGCGCTGTAGTGTCTTCCCCTGACTAGTAGACACGATTTGCTGACTGTTACCCACCTCAATACTGACTATCGGCACCTCGTTCTCGTACAAGAGCGCCACGCGAGCGGGAAGCTGCGGAACAGTCTTATTGAAAATTAGTGCCGCAAGTCCATTGATATTGCGATGCTCGTCACATACGCCGGTCACAGTGCCATCGTCTTCAATACCGAGATACAGTATGCCGCCTTCGGTATTGGCTAGAGCCACTACGTTGTCAACAATTTCATCATGCGATTGAGGGCGCTTCTGCTCGCTCTTGAACTCAACTGTCAAACTTTCTTTAGCCGGCAACATGAGCATCCCCTTTCACCATCTTGCAATAATTCTTACATGTTAACAGAGAGTTCTTACATGAAAGAATTATTGCAAGATGGTGAAAGGGGCAAAGAGACACCCCTACTGCCATATCCAATAAGGTAGTGCCCGCTTCGCGCCGGAGGTCCCTTTTTGCAGAATCCAAATCTGCAATACCTGTGCCGTCGCTTATAGCATCGGCCATCATTCCTCGGCCGATGGCGCGAAGGTACTCCATGAAATCCATTGGACGCAATGTCAACGTATCGACTTTGCCGACCGGGTACGAAGTGCCTGCATGTCGGGCAATACCCATGTAGGAGCCAGTCGCAATAACGTGATATTCACGAGCATCTTCGCAGAAATACTTCAGCGCAGTCAATGCACGCGGACATTCTTGAATCTCATCAAGGAGCACCAAGGTATCTGTCGTGATAGGAACACCTGTTTCGAGGCTGATGTTACGCAATATCCTGCTCACATCTAGATCGCCGTCAAAGAAACTCCTCGCACGCTCATCGTTCATGAGGTCGATACGCGCCACTGCCTCATATCGTGTACGCCCGAACTCCTCCGACAGCCACGTTTTGCCCGTCTGACGGGCGCCTCGGATAATGAGCGGCTTTCTATTTCGAGACGTCCTCCAAGCCTCAAGCTGCTTCATAGCCGTACGATCCATGACCAATCCCAATCTCCTACAGAAGATGTGCGAGTCGAACCCTTGTTCCGCACTAGTTATGGTGGAACGACCAACGATATCCACATATGCAGAGTAAAAAACGACAGCTCCCCTTGGTGAGGGGAGTTATCGGTTGCAGGCTGACTGAGGGGTTCGCTCTCAGCCAAGATCAGCACAAAACAAGCCAGACCGCACGCAGGCAAACGCGGCAATCGCCCTTTATGTTCTTTTATAAGTTTTTATAATCTCTGCCATCCTAAGAATCGGTAGGGGGGGGTACCATCATCCATTGAATAACCTGCCCTTCCGTACGGCAGGTCCTTACGTTCGAACACCCACATGGTCTTGTCCGTGGATCTGTTGTCGGCGAGAATCGTCAACATGAACCGCTCACCGTCGTTCTTCACGTAACCGCATTGCACTGCACCTTCCGACTTGAGCCGGCTACGGACGACATCGTAGTCAAGCAGTCGCAGGAGACCTTCTTGATATTCGGGAGCAATCCTCACATCGCAAAACTCACGTAATGCTTCGCGGAAGGAACCGCCATGACCATCAAGCATACGCTGAAAGAAATCGGGCACCATGATCGAACGCTGCGTATCGGTATTCAGATTGACTATAAATGACACCGGATAACGTACATTCAGATATTCAAGCAGCATTTTCATATCATCATTGCGCACCAAAATATTCTCAAGCCGGTTGTTGAGCATGCGGAGCTGGCGTTTGCCTCCACCATTGACGTAATACTGTTTCTTGTCCTCGCGCATACGGATTTCCGCCTGATTGATGAGGTCTGGAAGATCCCCTCCATCATCGGATTCGGCCATGCCTACGGATATATCCCAATCACCTTCCAGAAAATCCCGACGCATACGCGCCATCCGACGCATACTTTGGCTCACCGTATGGTTGCAGCTGACAATCACGAACTCATCGCCTCCGACGCGGTAGATCCTGTCGTCATCGAAGCAGGCACGCATCGCATCCGCAAGTTCGCACAACGCCGAATCGCCCTTGGCATGCCCCAAATGGTTGTTGATTTCATGCAGTCCGATCATGTCGACGTACACCACCGTCAGCGGCTGGTCATGCGTGGCCTGGATGTACTCCAAGTCGTCATCGTAGGCATTGCGGTTGAGCAGCCCCGTCAGCGAGTCCCTGCGGTAATTATCGGCATCGCCGCATGCCAATAGTCCGATGGGCAGATTCTGTCCGACCAGCACCACAGCCCAAGGGTTGGATGGGGAGCATGCGTGAGTGGGAATCACCGCGAATGTGACTACGCCGGTTTTGGCCAATACCTCGCTACGGTATATCCCCAGCATGGTTTCCTGCCTGTATAGCCGTTCCCGGAGTGAAGGCAGATTCAGATCGTCGAAGAATCGTCCGGCATCGTCAGGATGCACCACCCGGTTGGTGGCCACCGCACGCATGTAGGCGCCGAATTCGTCGACTTCCGGATCGGGAATCACCCCATCTCGTTTGATGGCACGGTATTCGCCTGTCGCCACATTCAACCGGGATATTTCCGCCAGACCATCAGCCAGGATTTCAAAGGCGTCGGCCGCCAACGCGGAGGCTCCCAACAGCACCCGGCCGTTAACGGTCACATGATCGCGATGCAGGTAATCGCACGACATATCCCAATAGTGCCGACCGTCGGCACTCTCGGCCAACAGCGTTTCCATCCGTTTCACCGGCAGTGGAGGGTAGAAATAATATCCTTGGATGTATCCGCATCCAATTGCTTTCAGCCAATCGACCTGTTCCTTGGTCTGGGCGCCCTCGGCGATGATCATCAGATGCAGCTTCTTAGCCATCACAATCATGGATTGGATGATTTTCATGCCTTTACCGGCATTCTCATCGCTCAGTTCGATGAACTTCGTGTCCAGTTTGATCACATCGACATTAATGTCTTTGAGCATGTTCAGCGAGGAATATGCCGAACCGAAATCATCCATCAGTACCACGATGCCTCTCGCATGCAGTTTGCGGATGGTATCCTTCACCACGGGCAGGTTTTTCGCCACGGCGCTTTCGGTGATTTCCACCTGCAACAGACGCGCGTCGATGTTATATTCGTTCAGCAGCCCGCCGATCACGTCGGCCACATCCATCTGGTTGATATCCATCATGGACACGTTCACGGAAACCGGTACCAGATTGCGTCCTTCACGCTCCCATCTGCCCAGCATCTCAGCCACGAAGCGCCATACGAACACATCCACATGGCAGATACGCCCGGCTCTTTCCAATACCGGGACGAACCATCCTGGGGGAATCACGCCATATTTGGGGTGATTCCAGCGCACCAACGCCTCGGCTCCTACAATGGTTCCCGTCTCCGCATTGCATTTAGGCTGCAGATAACAGCAGAATTCGCCGTTTTCGAGCGCATGATCGATGTCTTCGAATGTAAAGAAAGGCACCAGCTCGTCATTAGACGGCATTCCGCCCATTTCCGGCATGTCGGTCACGCGGTCTTCCTCTCGTCGAAAAAACTATCCGTGGTATTCGCCGTTGTACTGTATCAGAGTGACGTCCTCGACGCCGTCAATCGCACGGATACGCTCGGCGAACGCCATATCCTTGTCGTCGCAGAACACTTCAACGGCCATTTCCGTGCGTTCGCCACGCATGGTTTTGGATTTGACGAAGAATTTGGTACGCCCGAACGCACGCGTGATCTCATCGCCAACCATATCGCCCATATAGTGGATCACTGCAATGTATACGCGACCCTTGTCTTGATGCGAGTAGAACAGCGCCAACATACCGATCATCACCAATCCGGCAACAATCACCAGCACATACATGCCCGCACCCGCCGCGATACCTGAAGTAATCGACCAGAACAAATACAGCAGATCCATCGGATCCTTGACCGCGGTACGGTAACGCACAATCGACAACGCACCGACCATACCAAGGGAAATTACAATATTCGTACTGATGGACAACGTGACCATGCAGGTGAGCACGGACATGCCCACCAATGTGACCGCGAAACTGCGCGAATACACCACGCCCGTGTAGAAACGGCGGTACACGTAGTAGATGACGATGCCAACAATCAACGCCACCAGCAATGCCAACGCCATTTTGGGCACATTGTATTGACTGAAGGATTTCAGCACCGACTTTTTAATCATATCATTAACGCTCATAATGCTGTTCTTTCTCTCTTGCTTCCTTGATTCGTAACGTTTGATTTCGGGAAATGCCAGCCGATCATAGACTGTCTTTACAGGCTCGGCACGCTCCAGCCTTCCTGCCAGTAGCCGAATCCCCGCAAATACGAGGCTTTGTCATAACAGAGCACGTATTTCGAGGCCGATGTCAACTCCTGCGCCTTGCCTGGCAACAGATCGCGCACCACTTGCGGTAGAAATTCAGTGAATTTGACTTCCATCACCAGTTTTCCCGGCTCAAGCACAGGCAGTACCGGCAGCGTGGCGTCGAAAACATCGAATCCTCCAACCGCCGCACGCACGTTCATATCGAAAGTGACACGCACGGTGCCAGCGTCGAGAATCCACGGTTCGCGCTCATAATCGACGATCACACGCGGACGCAACACATTGCACATGCATTCCACATAAAACTCGCGGCACAATTGATGTTCGCTGTCGTGCAAAAACTCGTAATCGCCGGCAAGAATGCGGTCGAACTGCTCATGGGTGAGCGGCGCATCCTCCTTGTAAATCCAACTGTCGCTTTTGCGTTTGCGTTCCAGTTTGATCACGCGGTCGCTGTAATCGTAGATGCGAATACGGTATTTCTTGCGCAGCAGCACACCATCGACTTTTTCCCGATATGCGGTGTTCCAATAATCGTCGAAATACAGGCTGCGAATCATATAGCCGCCGTTGCTCGCATGTTTGTCGAGACCAAGCAGCGGCGCCATGCGCACGTTCAAATCAGCTTTTTGCGCGTATGAGATCAGATATTTGAGCTCATGACGGAACCGTTCCTTGGCGGTGCTCGGCGGAACGGATAATTCTTCGCTGACCCGACGTTTGACGCGCTGCAGCAGCGACGTTCCTCGATTGCCACCATCATTGAACATTGGCATCCTCCACAATGCTGCCGCCGGCTTTCACATAGAAGCACTTGGTGCCGTAGATCTTGTTGCCGTCGGTGACGTAGTAGTCAAACGCGTCCTGAGTCTCGCCTGATGCGTTGCGCACGCTCACTTTGATGAAGTACTGGCCTTCACCGGGCATGTCCATCACGGCTTCCGGCAATACGAGGTCGCTCTGTGTGAACACTACATCCTTACCTTCGTAATCCTTGGACACGGTGACGGTATAACGCAAATCCTCATCGTTGAAATCGTAGGAGACATCCCAGCTGAGTTTGAGCTTGCCATTGGTAGGGGTAGGTGTGCCGATGTAGAACGGCATGGGCTTGTTGAACCCGGTTTGGTATGTCTGGTAGTTCTGTTCGATTTCGCTGTGCAGCTGGTTCGCGATCACATCATATTGGCTTTTGGTAACGCCTTCATACATGGAATCAGGCATTTTCCACACATATTGTTCCGTAATGCTGCGGTAATGCTTCACCATGGAGTTGATGCGATTGGCATTCATGTACTTGTATTCGTCTTGTATTGCCTTGTCGAGCGCAGTTCGGAACGACTTGGTCTGCAAGCAGCGGCTAAACAGCATGTTGCCCCAATAGTTGCTGATGCCGTTCTCCCAGCTTTTGCCGTCGGAACGTTGTTTGATCTCATATTCCTTGCGCATGAGCATGCCGTCGTTGTCCCAGTCGAGCACGTAGAAGGTGTCGGAATTCGTGGGACTATACAGGTACATATTGCGGCTTTGCGTATCGGTATTGCCGGTCAACAACTGGAATGCCATCCAGTATGCGAGATTTTCGGTATCGAAATATTTGCCGAGAATGTCGCTCATCGGCACTGAATAATCGTTGAGCGCGTTCAACATGGCAATCAGTTTGGTATGGTCGTTGTCGCCTTTGATTTCCAATTTTTCTTCGAATTTCGTCTGATCATAGTCGGGATCGTCGGCGAGTTTGATCACGTCTTCGTCTCGATGGAATTCGAAATAATTGACTTTATACAGCTGGCCGTTCTTATCAAGTCCGTGCGCTTGCAATGCGGTTTTGTTGAGCTGTTCGACCTGCGTATACAGACCGTAATCGTCAAAGGAATCTGATCCGCTGGTCTCGTCTTTCACATACAAGTGCACGAATTGCGTGCGCAGCCCCATCATCTGGTCGATGCCTTTGATGAGATCAAAGGCCATTTTGTTACGGAAACGCAGACCTTCACCCATATGCTTGTTCAATGCGATGGTACGCTGGCCACGCCACTTGCCTTTTCCGCTTTTCAACTCGATCTTGTAATTCTTCTGCTCGTTTTTACTCGATGACTGACCACGTACCTGCACGGTGGCGTTCGGCGCGCTTTCGCCAAAACCAAGCTCCCCGGAAACCGGCCCCTGTTCGTCGCCGACCTGCAGCAAACCATTGACCTTGTAGCGTCCAACGCCCATTGCCGCATAGTCATCAACGGAATACTGGTTGATTTCACTCCAGCTATGGTCGGTTCCTTCCGACGAATTACCGCGCGATACCGTCAGATACATGGTTTTCACGCCGCTGTCGTCATACACCTTGTATAACGATTCGTTGTCGCGCAAGTGTGCGCCGTCGATGCTTTGTTCAGCGCTTTTCTTGACTTGCTCATGCGTCTGCGTTGAATCCGATGATTGCGATTGTTCATTATCGCTGGGTGATGAAGTCGCACATCCGGCGCAGGAAAGCACCATCAGCATTGCCATCAATGCCGCTATTTGCTTGACAAGCGTGGTAATGGCTTTTGTGTTGCGTCGATTCCACCATATCATGATTTACGATTCCTCCCCGATTGTATTGTTCGCTTCTGTAATGTTCGTCCCGCACTCGCGCCGCACGTGCCTCTTATATTCCGTGCGATGCAGTGATTGGTCGACCCGCTGTTCGCCATGTTCAAGCAGTATGCCCAGTTCGGTGAAACGTCCACGTTTCGTCTGTGCCACAATCGGCTGCTGCCCCAGCACTCGGTATGGCAGATTGTCGGTGTATGAGGCGAGCCGGAATGTCGTATGAATAGCAAACAGCGACGCTCCCATCAGAAAACCGAAGCCGAACAGTGTGGTAGTGAAGAACTGTCCAATCACCGTGAAAATAACCGTCGACCCTGCAAATAATGCCGATGCAGTCAACGCACCGGAATAATCGGTGAAGTACAGCAGGATCAGCATCACGGTATTGCCGACCGCATACAGCGCATATCCGACGCATAGCACACGAAAATATCCATGCATTGCATCGTTGAAACCCAAAGGAAGCGCGTTCAGCGCTGTTTTTTCCAACGAAATCACGGCAGCGGTCACCAACAATTGCTTTAACGCCGTGTAATGCAATTCTCGATTGAGCACAGCCAGCATTTCATTTTCGGCAACGGTAATGTCTTTAACCGTGCCACCATCGTTGAGCAGACTGTAATACGAACGATATGTCGGATAGAAATTCACTTCCACCGACACCACAAAATTCACCGTGGTGATCAGAATCGTTAAAAACGCAAGCATGGCGGGCACATCGTAATATGGCGCACCATAAAACAGACCCTTCACTTTGATGCCAAGCGGCCCACACCAGGTGATCACCAAATGGGCGAACAAGCCAATGGTGGTAAACAATCCGGTCAACGCCAACGGCAGAAACTGGTCAACCCACTGCAGAAACAGCCACGGATTCTCACGACTTTGCGGAAAATACCGATGCAACAGCAGCACATCCCACACCAGCATCACACCATAGCCAAGCACCACTGCGAACAACAGCGACTCCACAGGAGAGCATGCCAACACAAGCAGCACGCATGACGTGACGAACGCCACCAGCACCGCCGCAACAAAAGAATACAGAATGCTTTTGTAATCTTTAATGGCCGTCAAATAACTCATCGCATTCCAGTTGACGACCATTTCAAGAAACAGCCATAAACACAACGCGCCCTGCATCAGCGTGGCTCCAGAAAACAGCAGAAACACCGTGTACAACACCGCGCCCACTACCAACATGATGCCGGTAGACCCCCAAAACGACGGCAGAATCATCTTCTCATCGTGATCAAACAGCATATCCGCCAAAAAACGTGTGACCGGCATCGACAGAAAACTTGTCAACACCAACGAGGCAAGCAATGTGTATGTGATCATGCATACAAGCAGATCGCGGTCGGGGCGGCCCACCTGCCACCAACTGCTCACGATCAGCACGCCAAACTGCAGAAGCACGCCCAGCAGCATCGGGCCGGCGCAAATCACGCCGGCATAGCCGTAGGCTCGCAGCATCGCCATCAAGCCCCTACGATGGAACAGTTTCTTCAGTTCAAATCCAATACCGGCCATATCAGCGTTCCAATCCGAACTGATCCGCGGTATCGGCATACAGCTTGCGATAATCGTCAAGCATGCGCTCATGACGGTAATAGGCGTTCACACGATTGCGGCCGATCTGCCCCATGGTTTCACGCAACGTACGGCTGGAACACATGCGTTCCATCGCCCCGCTTAAGCCTTCGCGGTACATGGGAGGCACATAAAAACCGGCAGTGCCGAAATCATCGCCATCCTCGCCTTCCAAAAGCTCACGGCAGCAGCCGACATCAGTGGTCACGCACGGGCGTGCGGCTGCGAACGATTCCAACACCGACAATGGTTGGCCTTCGGAAATGCTGGTCAACACGGTGAAATCAAGCTTGCGCATGTATTCGACCACGTTCACACGTCCTGTGAACTCAAGATTGCGCACACCCAACTGTTCCACAAGCTCATAGCATTCGTCGGCATACTCCTGATCGTCAACACCGCCGAGAATATGCAAACGCACATTGTCAACGCGAGATGAAAGCTCATGAAACGCATGAATCAGGGTTTTCACGTCTTTGATCGGCGCCATGCGCACCACCGCACCGATATCGACCCAACCATCGTCGGGTTTCAGTGGAATATCGCAAAAACGTTCGTATTGAATGCCGTTGGGAATAACCTGGCAGGCGTCGGCGGGAGCCCCCATACCGATTTGGATAAGACGGGCACGACCGAACAAACTAGTGATACGCCATGCACGCTGGTAGATCTGTTCCGAAAGCATGTAGAAGAAACGAATCCATCGCGGACGGAAAGCCGGTAGCACCCATTCGGCGGAAATAATCTCCTCTTCACGTTCGCGCGTGTAGATGCCATGTTCTGTAAGCAATACCGGCGCATGGTTGATGGAACCGCCCAAACAGGCCAACAATCCGCCATATCCGGTGGAAATCGCATGGTAGATTTGCGCTTTCGGCACTTCGCTGCCCATCAGGTACAACACCGGCAGCAACATGGAGCGCACAGTATGGAAAGCATCCGCATAAGCCACATACGGATATTCCTCCATGCAGATTTGCGTGAACCGGTCGATGAATTCACGGCTTTGCAGGAACGACAGCGGATACACACCTTTGGTGTGGAACAGGTTGAACAGCACATCCCAGTCCGGGCTGCCAAGATTCACCAGTTCGCGCAATGACCGCAATTCCTCTTCGGCGAACGACACTTGCGCGCGTTCACCGCTCAGACGCAAGGCGTCGTCGAGGAACACCTCATGCACTTCCACCACATTGTCGGGCAGGTCATATACGAATTTGCCGCGGTCTTCGGCTTTGGCACCGATCACCCACAATACGAACTCGTGCTCTTTCATCGCTTCGATATAGCTGTGCATCCATGTGGACACGCCACCATGCACGTACGGGTAGCATCCTTCCAAAACCAGGCAGATTCTCATGCCGCTCCCCCAGTCTTGCGTTCGATATGAACCGCGGCGCTCGTGGCTTTGAGCAGATACAAGTTGCCGGTCAGCTTGGTGAGGCTTCCGCCGCGCACATTGCCGGGCGTACCATTACTGGCACGGAACATCAGCCACCCTTGATCGGTGAGGTTGCCAAGTTTCAGATCCCAACTGGTATCGGTTGTTTCCATCGAAACCGTCAATCCTGAGAATCGTTGCACCGCCGCAGCGCATTCCGTTCCAGTCTGCATACGAATGGACGGAGCCGACTGTTCCAACCAATCCAAATAATCTTCCAATCCCTTGCGATAGGTTTCCCAGCCTTCTTTCGCACCACGATCTTCATCAAGCAGATCATCGGGATGCATGAAGTGCGTGCTCACATAGTGCATGTTCAATTCGGAAACCGCGGCAAGACGCATGTACGTGTCGCCCACCATGCCGCCGGACACGATACGTGGAGCCTCCACCACGCCATCGGCCGCAACACCGAACTCCTGTATGTACGGCAAGGAACTGTCGGAAGGCATATACGTACTGGCGATGGCGCGAATCTGCGGCACATCCTCGCCTATGATCTTTCGCGCCTCTTGGGAGAGGATATTCGACGGTGGCACGTATACCGACGATGTTGCGGCCGGCAATACGTCTTTCTGGAATGCGATCAGTTCCTGCAATGATGCCACAATGGCTTTGCGATTCGGCCATTGCACGTACGCGTATTCCTTGCCGTAATGTGTATTCGGCAACACCAACGGCTGATGGTTGTACCCGTGATATCCAATTTCGCCGTTTTGCCGAAGCAGCAATCCTCCGTAATACTCGAATTGTGTGTTGTCCGTCTGTCGTACCGGATCATCCTTGGTGTCATCGCCGTAATTCTCAATCATCGCACCGGTGAAACGAATACCGTACCGTTCCGCAAGACGCACCAAATCCGGCCACCATACTTGAGAATAGAATTCAGAAATACTCATGTTGTAGTCACGTTTGATGTATTTGCCATTGCCAGACGGTACCGGAGACGGAAAATCGTCCAAGTAGAAAGCCGCACTGTTGATCACCGGATAGGCCGTGGCAGAACCGAGCAGACTGAACGCCGAAGCGTAAAATCCTCGAAACACCTTGCCGTAAATGCCGATATTGCACATCACAGCCGTTCCTGACTCCACCGCGTTCCTCCACACCAATGGCGTTCTGCCATTGCTGCTGACCGCCTCCACCTGTGCACGATCATTCAACGCGACGCTCAGCGACGATTTGAACGGGTCACTGAACGTGTATGTCTGCCCCCCCCCAACATAAAATCCTCGGACGGTGTAATGCCCTCAGTCGCCACATATTCGTATGTGGACGATTCAATGCCGATCTGCGGACCGATCACATCCAAATAGCCGGTTTTCTCCGGGGTCATGGCGAACATGACGCCGCCGCCCTTTTTGACCCATTGCATGATCTGCAGCACATGCTCGCCCAACGAATCCAAATTGGGCATGGCAATCACCATCGTCTGATACTGCTTCAACGCAGGAATCTCGCCATCTTGCGCAAGATCGACGGTGACAGTGGGCACTTTCATGTCAAGAAACACACGGTCAAGCATGCTTTCAGCATCGGAAACACCCTCCTGCGAACTGTCGATCACCAAAAGGTTCGTGGCTTTTTCGCCAGCAATGGCGTTGGCAGCAGGAATGGCTTTGGCTCGATCCAAATACGTGATGTCGAACCGCGTGGCACCATAATGCACGCCCAGGCTTTCCACCAGCAACACCAATGCGATGGCCATGAACACAGCCCAGACCTTGACCAGACCTTGCCAGCGGAATCGCTTCCACTTGGCCAACACGTCTGACAGGAATCCTCTGATCATGCGCGTTCAGCCTCCTTGGCTCCAGTCCAGAACCGCAGCGTGCGTCTTCCTTGGCCACCGAGATAAATATGCTTGCTTTCAATCTGCTGAACGGTTTGACGCAACGCATCGCCATCATTGCGTGCGGCATCGAGTCGTAGACGCATCAGCCATACATCGCCTTGATCCGGCCACCGTTCCATAGCGTCGTCAATAGTGTGCGCGGCATTATCAAAGAGTTCAAGATCAATCTGCATTTGCGCAAGACGGCACGCAACGTAATAATCGTCATGTTTACGAAGTCGTTTCTGCAATACTTCGGCATATCGTTGCTTCTGCAACTGCAATGCATATCCTTGCGCAATACCGGAATTGACATATCGTTCCAGCGCATCGCAATAGCGTTCCAACATCGTTTCGGAATTTCGATGCTGCAGATAATCGTTACGGCAGCGCTGCAATGCAAGATCTTCCTTGGCACTGATCTGCGCCATGGCGGTAGCCGCGTAATGCACGACTTCCACATCCTCATTCAGTCGGGCCTGCGACAGCACATCGATATAACGGCTGGGATTATCGTTGAGAATGGACATCACCAGACTGCGCCGCTGACTCGAATCATTGACGATCAACGCCTCTTCCAACGGCACTGTATTGGCGAAATCGGCTCGTTCCTCAACGAGAACGCTTCGACGTTCCTCATCATCCACACGCATTTGCTCAAGCCCCGGAGCCGTGTGCGCGCCAACGCGAATCAGCGTGCTCGCATGCAGCAACAGCACGCATAACGGCCCCCACAATGGCACCAGCAGCATGAAAGGAAGCAGTCGCCCCTCCACACGAAGCACGCCAACGCGAGACAATACGCACAGCAGCACGCATATCATTACATGCACGGCGATAAGCAGCATCGCCATCACCGTCGCATTCATGCTGCGCCACCTTCATGCGATGCGGAGTCATTCGGCGCAGCGTCACTGCGCGGCGTTTCATCCGCTTGCGACTCGGCAGCTACTTGTTCCGAAGCCTCAGCCAGCAACGAATCTTCCTCGTGGCCTGAAACCAGCTTCACATGCAATCCAGCCTGGGCCAAACGACCGTTGATGATCGGCAGCTCATGCTCGCTGGCCTGATCCATGAGCACATACACATTGCCGTCCTGCAGTACACCGGCCTCATCCGTTTGACGAATGGCTCCCATCAGGCGGCTACCATCGTCTTGCCAGGCGTCTTCCACACGCAACAGCAGATGATTGCTCATATGAGCGTGCTTGAGCTCGTTTGCAGCCAGCACTTTGGACAGGAACACCTGAGTGTTCAAGAATTCCGTGCCGGGCACCAGCATCGTCTGCCACGCAACATTCTCATAATCGAAGGCACGCACCATCGCGGATTCCACCAAGCCGCATATGATGGTGAACAGGTTCTGGAAGTACAGGTTCATTTGGTCGGGCTGCGCTTTGGCAAGCACAATCACCACGGCCAGCTTGCCATCGGCACGCACGCCCGCCGCATACATTGGAAGGTTTTGTTCAAGATTGCGGTTTACCCACAATCCGCCATGATCCAAGGCCGTGACAATGTTGGCATAATTCTCAAGCAGCACCGATTTACTGAATAAGGATTCGGTCTGCGGACTCGCGGCCACTAAATGCGCGAAACGACCACCATTATCGATTCGGTAAATACCGAAACTATCGCCGCCCAACGTATCTTGCATAATGCGAATGGTCGCGTGATACAGCTTTCGAGGCAGCACTTCGTCCAATTCACGGGTCATCGCATACATTTTGCCGAGACTGTCGCGCCTGCCAATAATCTGTCCGCGCAGCATACGACGATCATCAAGCACATCGTCGTACAGGTCACGCAGGAACGCAAGTCGTTCACGCAGCAAACTGTTTTCGTCACGCATGAATCGCAGGTTTTCGCGATTGCGCATCTGCACGTATCCGCATACTGCGCCGGCAACGAAATACACTACGAACGCAAGCCAGTTCGACGTATCGTAAAACAACGGAGCGAATGACGCGCCGTTCGACGCGTACGACAACGCCATGCCGGCACATGCGAGCGCGGCCGCGAACACGCCTGCGTTCATTCCGTACATCGTGCCGACGATCACCACGAAAAACAGGCGCAAATCCACAGTTTCAAGCTGACTGTTGCCTTGTACCGCGGTGCGAAGCAGTTCTTCCAATATGAACGTGATGAAGATTTCGATTGCGATCCATGGTTTTGAATGGTTGCGCAGAAAATCCCAGATCGGGTGCTTTCCGGATTGTTCCTGAGCACGCGCCTCTTTCCAGCGTTGCAGCACCAGGGGAAGATCCTGTTTGAGCGAATATCGCGGCGACCAGCCATAGCGCAATCGCAGCACATGATCGTCTGCTGGGTAACTTTGGGGCCTGTCTTCGCCAAAAGTCACCGACAATCCGGGAAATGCCGCGCTGATCACATCAGCTAAATCACCGTATGTGAAGTTGAACACGTTGGGCACATGGAATATATCGCTTTCGGCGGTCCAATCGTCGAACATGCGGTAGATCAGTTCGGCAAGATCGTCGGCGCAGAGAAAGCATGTCTGCTGCTGTTCGCGTTCACGGAATGAGATCGACCCTGCTGACGCCTGTTCGAACAGCCTGCCGAAATATGCGGTTGCCCCATTGCGTTCGGGTGCATACAAGTATGGGCAGCGAATGATCTTCGCTTCCAGACGGTAGGTGCGTGCGTAGTACAGGCAGAGTTCTTCCGACGCTCGAGACATCAGGCTTTTGCTGGTATCACGTACGTCGGCGTTTTCCGGATAGGTAAATTCGGATTCGGGGCCGCTGACCATCAGCATTTGCGTTTGCCTGTTGCGAATGGCATGCAGAAATCTTCGCAATGTTCCCAGATCGCCGTCCCGGTCACTGCGTGGGGTCAGATTTTCGGAAAAGAATACGATGCGATCAAATTCGTATGTGGTAAGGGTTTCGGCAAGGGTGTTGGCGTCAGACATGTTGACGATTCTGAGACGGTCATTGCCATCTACGGTGCCTTCTCGTTCCGCTATCACCACATGGTCTCGGGGAAAGGCATGCTGAATCCACTGTTTGGTAATGAAATCGGTATTACCGACCAAAAGCACTTCCATGCCGCCGCCCCAGTGAATACTCCTTTAAACGGGGTTATGGCATAGTTCTACCCACAAACCCTCCATTGTTCCTGCCTTACGGTACTCCAGTGTAATCCGTTAACAAACAAATCACCGGTAGGGGGCTGCGGACATTTTCTAAGAATCAAAATCATGTCAAAGTCAGAAACGAAAACATGTCAAACCGGGAAATGAAGACATGACGGAACAACGATTCTGCCGGAATCGGGCGCATCAATCGATGCACGTCATGGTTTTGGCAGAATCGTTGTTGTTGCTGTTGAATACGGCTGAGACCGTGCGGCTTACGCGCCGACCAGTTCGAGCATTTGGGGGATGCTCTTTTTGCCGAATTCGACTTGCTGGGTGCCGTCGGCGTGGGTGATGACGATGCAGGGCACACTCATCGCGCCGTACTGGTCTTTGAGTTCAGGGAAGTGCGAGACGTCATAGGCTTCGGCGCGCACGGCCGGACTCAGAGAGGCAATACGCTGGGAGGCGAGCACGGTTTCCGGGCACATCGTGCAGGTGAGCGAGACGAGAATCATGATGTTCAGCGGGTCCGTGATGGACTTCGCACGTTCGATCAGATCGTCGCCCAGCGGCTGGCCTGGTCCGGCCGCGTTGTACAGGCCGAGCACGAAGGAGTTGAACTCATGGCCGGAGGGTACGCCATGGAAAGCCATGCCGGTGAAGACCAGTGAGCCATTGCCTTCCTCGCTATCGCCCTCAGCCGGCACGCAGATGCGCACGGTCGGACGGGCAATCGGCAGGACGCCGGCGACATCGAATGTGGCACGACCGGAATCGTCCAATGAACCATAAGTGGGCAGTTCGGTGCCACTCGGCAGAGTGACGGTCAGCGGCTCGCCGACTACCAACGACGTAGGCGCACTCGAACCGTCCACCGCAGTAATCAGCCCTGCGGCATCGACGGCAACCGAGTTCAACTTGCCACCAGACAAGGCGACCATCTCGCCGATAAAGCCTTGCAATTCCGCCGAAAGTGGAGTGTCATCCAGCTCAAGGGCAACCGTGACCGGGCGAGTCATGCGCCCGAATACCACATCAAGCTGCTGCTTGATGGCGGCAGAGAACAGCTCGCCGGGCTTCTTGGCGGCACTGGCTGCGGCTGCGGCATCGGCACTGCGCTTGACGGGTGCCGGAGCGGGCGTCGTGCCGGCGGCCGAGGCGGCCTTCGCTTCGGACTCCTCGTAAGCGCAAACGGTGGGGCGAGGCGGCACCATGCCGGTTTTCTCGCTCATCTGCTTGGCGTAACGCTCCAGCTCCACGGCAGCAATCGCACCATCGGCGGTGGCGGTGACCACCTGGCGCAGGTTCTTGACGCGCAAATCGCCAGCCGCATACACGCCCGGCACCGAGGTTTCAAGATAGTCATGCGTGACCACGTAACCGTGATCATCGAGCTCCACCACGCCGCGCACCAAATCAGTGGCAGGCACATAGCCAGCAAACACGAAGACACCAAACGTGCCCGAATCGGCGGGCTTCCAAGTTTCGGTCTGACCGGTAGCCAAATCAAGAATCGAAGCCTCACGCAGGCCGCCCTGACCGGCAGTGACACCCTTCAGTTCGACCTGATAGCGCACGTCGATCTTCGGGTTGTTTTTGGCCTCGGCAGCCACTGCGGCGTCACAAGTGAAGTCCGGTTCACGCACGAGAACAGTGACTTTGGAGGCGTACTTAGTCAGGAACACGGATTCCTCGGCCGCAGCGAATCCGCCGCCAACCACCAGCACCTCCTTGCCGGCGAAGAACTCACCGTCGCAGGTGGCGCAGTAAGCCACACCACGGCCTGCGTATTCGGCCTCACCCTCGAAGCCCAGCTTGCGCGGGCTGGCGCCGGTGGCGATGAGGATGCCGAAGGTCTTGATGTCGCCACGCGAAGTGTGCACGGTTTTGATGTCGCCGTCCACGTCAAGGCCGGTGGCCTCGGCGGAAAGGAATTCAGCACCGAAGTCCTGTGCCTGCTGGCGCATGGTCTGGGTGAGCGCACGACCCGTGGTGCGGCCAACTCCCGGATAGTTGACGACCTCGTTGGTGATGGTGATCTGCCCGCCGAAATCGTCTTTTTCGAGAATCAGCACACGGTAGCGAGCGCGGGCCAAGTACAGACCCGCGGTAAGGCCCGCAGGTCCGCCACCAATGACTACGACGTCATAAAGATTATTGGTCTGAGTCATGATTGAAACTCCTTGCATATACACAGGCCCCCGCTGGCGGGGGCTCCCGCGAAGCGGGTGGGGGTGGTTCACCTATTGCCGCGACCACCTCCAGTCGGCGTTGCCGACAGCCCCCACCAGCGGGGGCAAACAACATGCCTTAGTTCAAACCGTCACAGCTGGCCGACGAGGTCGAGGCTGGGCTCAATGGTTTCCTCGCCCGGGGTCCAGTTGGCAGGGCAAACCTGGTCGCCGTGCTCGTAGACAAACTGGGAGGCCTGCACGCGGCGCAGCAGCTCTTCGGCGTTACGACCCACGTTGGAGGAGATGACCTCGTAAGCCACAACCTTGCCCTCAGGGCTCACGATGAAGTCACCGCGTTCGGCCATGCCATCAACTTCGTTGTAGGTGTCGAGATCTTTGGCCAATAGGGCGGTCGGGTCGGCCAGCATCGGGTATTCAATCTTGGCGATCTTCTCGTTGGCGTCATGCCAGGCCTTGTGCACGAAGTGGGTGTCGCAGGAGACGGAGTAGACCTCGCAGCCGATTTCCTTGAACTTGGCGTAGTTCTCGGCCAAGTCCTCAAGCTCGGTGGGGCACACGAACGTGAAGTCAGCCGGGTAGAAGAAGAACAGGGACCAGTGGCCGAGCACATCGTCCTTGGTCACCTCGTGGAACTCGTTGTTCTGGAATGCGTTCACCTTGAAATCGGTCAATTCATGCTGCAGAAGAGTCATTTTCGGTCCTTTCAGGATTCTTCAGGCGATTACCAGAACCCATCGTAGTGTGGCGGCACAGGGCTCGCACGGACAGAACATATGAGCCTTATCACACCAGCCACAGCCCTTGTGCTGACTATCATCACGGCCCACCCTTAAACAGGATTGAGATTGTGAGCGTTCTCATTATGCTTTGGGCAAAGCCAGATTATGCATGCAGCCGCGAATCCGCACTTCCAATCGCTACTATGGGTACCAGCAGTCCGCTGATAATGGAGGTTTTCATGGCTCAGGCAGACGTTGAACAGGAATCGACCGCAAATGCGACGTGGAGCCGTATGCTCCAAGGCAATCGCCGATTCGCCGAAGGCAAGCCGGACCATCCATGGCAAGACAAGGAAACTCGCCAGACGTTGCTTGACGGCCAGAACCCCGACGCCGCTGTGCTTGCCTGCTCGGATTCGCGCGTACCTCCGGAAATCATCTTCGATGAGGGCTTGGGTGACCTGTTCACCGTACGCACCGCCGGCCAGCTCATCGATAGTGCCGTCATCGCTTCGTTGGAGTATGCGGTCAAGAAGCTGCATGTCAGTCTGATCTGCGTGTTGGGCCATGAGCATTGCGGCGCAATCGAGGCCGCCACGCAGGAGCTTGACGACCTGATGCGCACCATCACCTCCGAGGCAGATGGTTCGTTGGAAGCCGCCGACGCCATGGATGATCTCGATGAGCACATTGCCGATGCCGAATCAATTATTCTGCGTCAGGCAGGCATGTCCGTATGGCAGGCGCGCGAGGCGGAGCTTAAGGAGCACGAGGATATTGAGCGCGTGCACGTGGCCCATACCATTGAGACTCTGGTGGAGCAGTCCCCCGTTATCCAGCAGGCTCTCGCCGACGACAAGCTCATGATTGTCGGCGCCCGCTACCAGCTCGACTCCGGCAAAGTGGAAGTGCTGAGCTTCTGAGCCTTGTTTGCAGTTCTATAGTGACTGCAAATATTGCCCCAAATGCGGCACCGCAAACTCCAGCCGCCCATGCCCAGCTGGTCGAATGAGCTGATCCTTGATGAGAATCGCCCGGTACTTGCTCACCCAGCTGCGGCTTCTGCGCGTGCGATCCACAATATCGCCAACCTGCGTGGGATTCGGCGAATCTTCGGCCATCGCCGTAAGGAACAACCGTTCTGCGCTGGTGGTACCGTCCAACGCCGGAGCGCATACGGCATCGTCGAAGGCGAGCAACGCATCGGAAACACCGGTTGTCACATCATCAGCAGTAATGACATTCGAGCCTCGACGCTGCGCGGATTGCCACATGTAATAGCCGACGAGCTGCACCATATACGGATATCCGTCGGACTGGCGAGCGGCCTCCAGCGCGTCCTCCTCGCTGATGGTCTTACCGGAATCCGCAACCGTCTCCAAGAACGCATTCTTGACGTCTGGAAGCGGCACATTATCTAGCTCACGGCGCAACGCGCGGCGCAAAAATGTGGTCACCTCGTTATCCAGCAAATCGTTGACCATATACGGCAAGCCGGCAAATACGATGGCAACGCCTTTCTTGTCGGCATCAGGCGTATCACTTTCATCGGCATCCGTAATGACGTGCTGCACGGCTGTAGCAATAGCCACCAAATCATCGTGTGAGGCCGCTTGCGTCTCATCGATGGTGATAAGAATGCCCTTCCCCTTACCGAGCTTCTTACTGCCCAACTGTTTATTCAACGCGTTGCGCAACGTCAGCGGATTGAATTCCGCAGAAAAGTGCGCTTGCCCGAGACTCGCCGTGGCAATGCCGGAAATTCCAATGGAAGGACTGATGTTGGCCTGATCCAGGCGCAATCCCGAAGGCGATAATGCCGCTATGAGTCTCGTGACAAGCCCCGCGGACGCCGTCTCTCCAATGACTTCCCAATGCTGCGCTTTGGCGATACGCCGAAATTCGGTGAGCATCACCGTCTTTCCAAAGCCACGCTGCCCGGTGACCAGCATAATGCGCCCAGGAGCCCCTACTCCGTTGGTCAACGCTTCGGAAAAATCCTCGATGATGGAGTGCCGACCAATAAGAATCGGCGGCATTTTACCGGCGGTTGGTTTGAAGGGATTGCTTGCCATGACCATACTCCTGCCCACAACACGTACCATCTGCCACGATTGCGTACTATATTACACGAATGCGTACCAAATTACACGAAATTACACCATATGACATGATTGCGTACCATTGCATACTATTTCACACCGTCACGCACGTCGGCACACATCACGCCTCACATAGCCAGCGCAGCCAGCACACCCCAATTTGACGTGCCACTCCCCTAGAGTTAAAGGCATGTCACTTGGTTTGAACATCCTCCTGATTTTTGTATTTCTCGTTATCGGTTCCGTGTTCTCCGGCACCGAGTTGGCATTGGTCTCTCTGCGCGGCTCGCAGATCGAGCAAATGGAGCAGGAGGACGCTCGCGGCGCCAAAGTCGCCAAAATCGCACGTGACCCGAACACTTTCCTCTCCACCGTGCAGATCGGCGTGACGCTCTCCGGCTTCCTGTCCGCCTCATTCGGCGCCTCCTCCATCGCCCCGTATCTGATTCCTATGGTGGAAGGTTGGGGTGTGCCGACCGGCATCGCCGGTGGCTTGGTGAACATCGTGCTCACGCTGATTATCTCCTACTGCTCCATCGTGATCTCCGAGATGGTGCCCAAGCGCATCGCCATGCAGCGCACCGAGCAGATCGCGCGCGCCGTGGTACCCGCCATCGACGCGTTCGCCACAATCTGCCGCCCGATTATCTGGCTCATCGGCAAGAACACGAACGGCATCGTTCGCCTGCTCGGCTTCGACCCGCAGCAGACCGAGTCCGAGGTGTCCGACGACGAGCTGCGCGTGCTGGTCAGCTCCAACACCAACCTCTCCAAGGACGAACGCACGATTCTCGACGATGTGTTCGATGCATCCGAAACCATCGTCGCCGAGGTGATGCGCCCGCGTGCCGACGTGGTCTTCATCGAGGGCGACCAGCCCCTGGCCGAGGCCGCCGCGTTCGTACGCGACCAGCCGTACTCCCGTTACCCGGTGACCGGCAAGGATTTCGACGACGTGATCGGCTTTGTGCATGTGCGCGATCTGCTGGATGTGCGCAATCCGAACGCCAAGATCGTGCGCGATGTGGTACGCGAAGGCATCTCTCTGCCCGGCACCTCCAAGCTGCTGCCGAGCCTGGAACTGCTGCGTAAGCGCGGCATCCATCTGGCCGTGGTCATCGATGAATACGGCGGCACGGACGGCATCGTGACGCTTGAGGATATGACCGAGGAGCTTGTGGGCGATATTCGCGATGAGTACGATCTGCCCAGCGAGAAGGGCGGCGAACGCACCACCCGCACCGCGTTCGTCAATGGTGTGGCCACGATCGAGGCCAGCATGACCATTGAGGACTTCGCCGATCTGACCGGCATCGAATTGGAGGACGGCCCGTACGAGACGGTCGCCGGCTACTTCCTGTCCAAGACCGGCAAGATGGGCGCGGTGAGCGACGTGCTGCATTCCGACGACGGCTATGACATGGTGGTCACCAAGGTGGACGGCCGCCGTATCGAGACCATCGAGGTCCGCAAGGCCGGTGCCCCGGATCATGCGCCGCTGCCGGAGGAACCCCAAACCGACGACGCCAACTAACCGCGTTTTGCAAAAACTCTCACTGAGCCGCTGCCAGTGAGAGTTTTTTGCAATTGGTCCTAATAGTCACGTGATATTCACCACCTATTTGTTCGGCCCGGGGCAGAACCGCAGATCGTAGAATTGAAGAGCAACGTTCCACCGATAGAAAGAAGGAACATTATGACACTTGCATTTGTTATGCCGGGCCTTGATGAAGCGGCCAGTGAGAAGGCCATCGCCATCCTGCAGAACCGACTGAGCCAGGAGCAGGAGGCCGCGCTGGTCCTGAAGCATACACACTGGAATGTGACCGGACCGAACTTCATCGCCGTGCACAAGATGCTCGATCCTGAGGTCGAATCCGTGCTGGCTCAGGCGGATGAGACCGCCGAGCGTATCGCCACGCTGGGCGGCACACCGGACGGCCGTACCGACGCAATCATGCGCAACCGCACGCGGAAGCCGTTCGACGTCGAAGGCCGCGCCGGCACCGAGGCGTATCTCAAGGCGCTGATCGAGTACTACGACGCCTTCATCGCCGACGACCGCAAGGCCATCGCCGAGCTGGACGAGCTGGATGTGATCAGCTCCAACGTCATCCAGGATCACGTCCAGCAGCTCGAGAAATTCCAGTGGTTCATGCGTAGCCACCTTGCATGACGCCTCGCAGCCGGCCAATACCGGCTGCATGACCGCTGACTTGCAGTAGCGTCTCTATGAGGGGAGTCTTCCGTATGGAGGCTCCCCTCAGCTGTCTCTGCGCCAACCGTCTCAGCCGTCTCCGCACGTGCACGGTTGGAAAAGTGCATGAAATACCGTCTTCCATGGTTGGAAAACGTAATTGCCGCACATGCGACGCGGGCAGGCCAGTGTATGGTCATTCGGCTTCGCTGGGACGTTGCGTGCGAAGTCGGAAGGCCACATGCTGTCCAGCGGTCCGCGCTGAGCCAGTTCGCAACAACACAACAACGCGTGAGGGACGTCCAGCACTATGGCAACGGACGCCCCTCACGCTGCGACCCCTCGGATCGCCTGTCGATTACTTCGCTTACTTGGCGAAGGCGAGCTTGTATTCCTTGGCCCAGTCATCGGTGAAGACCTTCTTCACCGCATCCCAGTCCCCCTGCCCCTGGGCGTAGTTGAGCTCCGCGGAGCCGAGATCCTTTTCCCACTGGTGGGACACGGTGGAGACGCTGATGACGTCGTAGTAGCCGTTCTCCTGGTACTCGCGGCTGGCTTCGACCAGCGGGTTCTTGACGGTGTATGCCTCCTCGTCGAAGGTCTTGAACGGCGTGACCAGACCCATGTCCTGCGAGATGGATTCACGTGCGGCATCAGAAGTGACGAGCCACTCCAGGAACTGCTGGGTCGCTTCCTGATCCTTCTGGGAAGACTTGGAATTGACGCACCAGTAGTTGGAGATCACCTGGTTGAGGCCCTGCTTCTCCTCGCCGTCGACGCCCATGTAGATCGGCAGCACGCCGAGGTCCTCATCCGGGAATCCCTGATCCTGCAATGCGGAGTAAATCCATACGCCGTCCTGGAAGAACACCGCCTCGCCGAGCGCGAACTCCGAAGTGGCATCATCCATGGTCTTGCCTGAAAGCGAACTGGCCGGCACCGTTGCATCGGTGATGTACAGATCGTAGATATTCTGCATGTAGTCGACATACGTGCCCTTGACGGATTCCGGCACGGAGTTCATATCGACGCCGTCATCACGGTACTCGTAGAACAGCGGGAGAGAAGGCAGATGGAAGTTGTATCGGAACGCCGAGGAATCCATGCCGGCCGAAGTGAACGCGCCCTTGACGCCCATGTCGTCCTTGTGTTCCTGAATCTCATCGGCGACGGTCTTGAGCGCCTTGAAGTTGTTGAGACCGTCGATGGACTTGACCGATGACCACGATGCATCGAAATACTTCTTGAGCAGCGACTTGTTGTAGATGATGCCGTAGCTTTCCACCGCGTACGGGATGCCGACCGGCTTGCCGTCGGCGTTCTTGAGCGTGCGGTCCTTGTAGCTGTCAGTCAGCTCGCCGTAGATCTTGGAGTCGCTCATATCGGTGGCATAATCGAGCCAGCTGTACATGAAGCTCGGGCCGTCGGCCTGGAACATGGTCGGCGCCTCGTCCTTGGCCATTTCGGAACGCAGCGTCTGGTCGTAGTCGGTGGCCGAAAGCTGAATCTGGGTCTCGATGCCGGTCTCGTCCTGGAACGCCTGCGCCAGGGCCTCCCATTTCTCCTGCTCTTCCGCCTTCTTGTTCAGGTAGTACACACGCCCTTTGCTGCTGTCGACCGCGGTCGTGTTCCCGCATGCAGCCAGCGCCCCGAAGCTGAGCGCCGCCACTGATACCAAGCCGATTGCCTTGGCGATGGTGTTCCACGTTCTTCCTGTCATCATTACCTCCCTGTAATGGCTCTCCTTGCTCATGTGATACGTGCCTCCATGCACATATCCGTGTACGACCTTGCGGTCGCCCTGCCGGATCGGATGCCGGCTGCATCAACCATGCATTGATTGACACAACAAAATGATAGCGCTTACATTGCACACCGTCAACCGCCGCCTGCAGATTGCGCGTCACATCACATGCGCACAATACAGAACATTGGTAAACCATTGCAAACACAATCAAACCGTGACCGCTAACAACGCGCACATCGTGGTACAAAAGAATGTAAGCGCATACATATATGCTATTAATGTGCATGGGCGTACGTCGCAGCGATTGCGGCGGCGCCAGCACGGCTACAGTATCTGACACCGCCCACCACACAGCGAAAGGAGACATCATGGCGACAATCCACGACGTGGCCATAGCCACAGGAGTCTCCGACGCCACGGTATCGCGCGCATTGCGCGGCATGAATAGCGTCCGGCCGTCCACCCGGCAACTCGTGCTGGACGCCGCCCGTCGCCTCGATTTCACGCTGTCCCGCAGCGCATCATCGCTGGCATCCGGCAAAACCATGCGCGTCGTCATGCTGTTCGGCTGCACGATTGCGTCATGGTTCAACGCGAGCTGCATCGAAGGCGCACTCGAAACGCTGGAACCCCACGGCTACGATCTTGTGCCCGTACGGGTCTGCGACCTGGAGCAACTGCATGGATTCTTCGCCGACCTGCCCAGCAACGGACGCAATATGGATGGGTTCATCCTCCCGTCATTCTCGCTGGACGACAGCGAATCGGCGTTGCTTTCCAGCATGCATATCCCCGCGGTCGCCCTCGACGCACGGAGCGCTTCCCGCCTGCCCGCATCCGTGATGCTCGACAACAAGCGTGCCATGAACGACGCCGTACGATTCCTGCGCCAACTCGGCCATCGCCGCATCGGATACGTCGCACATCCGAAACCGGCACCGTTCCCCGCCAGCTCGTATCTGCGCAAGGATTTCTTCCTCGACGCGATGCGCGAATGCATTCCCGACGCCGAACCGGTCGCGTTCGCATCATCCAGCGACATGGACGCCATGAGCGAAGATGAGGCCATGGCTGCCATAGCCGGCCGGATCGCCAGCAGCGAGCATCGGCCGACCGCGATCTGCGTCGAAACCGACGAAGCGGCGGTCGCCATCATGCGGCATCTGCGGCAGCTTGGCATACGCATCCCCGAAGACCTGTCGATCATCGGATTCGACGACCATCCGACCGCCGTAGTCGCCGGACTGACCACGTTGCATCAGGACCCGCAGCACATGGCGCGACTGGCCGCGCAACAACTGCTCGCCCTCATGCGAGGCGAGCAGTTGAGCGAAACGGTCACCACGGTGAGAGCCACGCTGATTCCGCGCGCCACCACTGCCGCCGCACCATCCCTTCCGTGACTCACCCCCGGCTACGTAGCGACACGCTGGAACACGCCCGATTGACGATAGCGAACCGGTTCGATATCCTATAAATCAAACCGGTTCGACTGTATGCTTACGCAACGAGGCAACACCTGAGCCAGACCAATAATCCACTCCAACGCATAACGAAATGCGCTACAGCAAAACCGGCTGCACCAACGGCGACGTATGCAGTCCGGCACCCCGTACAACAACAAGTGCGAGGCGGCTCCGTGGCCGCAGATGAAGAAAGGAAATCCATGAATAAGCTGTCCAAAGGAATTGTCCTGATCAGCGCCGCAGCGTTGACGCTGGGACTGGCCGCATGCGGCTCAAGCACGAACAGCGACGCAGGCCATGTCTACTTCCTGAACAACAAGCCGGAAGTCGTCGACCAGTGGAACGAACTCGCCGACATGTACACCAAGGAAACCGGCGTGCAGGTCGACATCCAGTCCGCCACTTCCGGCAGCTACGAATCCACGCTGTCGTCCGAGCTGGCCAAGAACAACGCCCCGACCATGTTCGGCATCGGCGGCTTCGACCAGTACGCCAAGTACAAGAATTACCTCGAGCCGCTGCAGGACTCCGAAGCCTACAAGCTGCTCAACGAGCAGGGCAAGCAGATGGCCCACAAGGACGGCGACGACGTGTACGGCCTGCCGTACGCCGCCGAATGGTTCGGCATCATCGCCAACAAGAAGATCATCAACGAGTACGCCAAGAAGAGCTACTCGGTCATCAAGTCCTTCGATGACATCAAGGATTTCGCCACGCTCAAGAAGGTCGCCGACAGCATCCAGCAGCACAAGGACGACCTCGGCCTCGACGGCGCTTTCTCCACCCCCGGCCTCGACGCCTCCAACTACTACCGTTACGCGTCGCACATGACCCAGGTCCCGGTCGCCTACGAGTACATCGATGAGGGCGTGGACTTCGAGAAGGAGCTCAAGGGCACCTACCTCGACAACTACAAGGCCCTGTGGGATCTCGAGATGAAGGACAACCCGACCGAGAACACCATGCTCGGCTCGGTCAACTACGAGGATTCCACCGCCGAGTTCTCCACCGGTCGCGTGGCGTTCTACCCGAACGGCGTGTGGGCCTACTCGCAGATCAAGGACAACGACGTGGCCGACGAGGACCTCGCCATGCTGCCGTACTACATGGGCTTCCCGAACGAAAGCAAGTATGCGGCGAACTCCATCTACGACATCTCCTGGTCCGTGAACAAGAACGCATCCGAGAAGGACAAGAAGGCGACGCTCGACTTCATCAAGTGGATGGTCACCAACGACGACGCCAAGAAGATCCTCGCCAAGGACATGGGCTTCGCCGTGCCGTTCACCACGTTCGACAGCGAAGACTTCCAGCCGGACAACCCGCTCACCAAGTCCGCACTCAAGCTGGAATCCGACGGTCTGACGCCGATCCACGGCGCCTACATTCCCGGTCAGGCATGGGCCGACGGCGTGGCCAACGCACTGCTCGAGTACGCGCAGGGCACTGGCGACTGGAACGGCGTCAAGAAGGCGTATCTCGACGATTGGACCAGCGCCTGGAACGACTACGAGTCCAACTTCGGCATGCTGCCGCCGGTGCACAAGTGATGCGCGCATGATTCGAGCACTTAGGCAGCAGGTGCGGCGACCGCCATTGTCATTGTCATAGACGAAGCAGTGGCATCGCGGCGACTGCCGCAACATAGGACGGTTCCGGCGTCGTGCGTCATGGGCGGCACCGGAACCGTTCGCGTAATGGTTCGTGTAATGGAAGGAATAGATTGACGATGATTGCCGACCTTGGTTCATTGATGACCCTACGACGTGAGTCCAGCCGTGCGATCAACGCGGAGAATCCGACCGGGGAGCCCGGCCGCGGCGGCATCGCCGCCAGCGAACTGGGCCCGTCGCGCAAGGGCAGCCCCTGCCTGCGCAACATTCCCAGTGGCGAAACGGTCACATTGGCCGACATCGACGGCCCCGGCTGCATCCGTCATATCTGGATCACCGTCGACGAAAAGACCACGGACGCCGACTGTTTCGTGCTGCGTGATCTGGTGCTGCGGTTCTACTGGGATGACGAAAGCGAGCCGAGCGTGGAGTGCCCGCTCGGCGATTTCTTCTGCTGCGGATTCGGCCGCGCATGCCTCGTCAACTCCGAACCGGTGGCCGTGGTGCCCAACCGCGGGTTCAACATGTTCTTCCCGATGCCGTTCGCTAGGCACGCGCGGATAACGCTCGAGAATCAGCATGTGAACACAATCGGCGCGTTCTTCTATCAGATCGACTACAGCCTGTACGACGATCCACTGCCACCCGATACCGCCTACTTCCATGCGCAGTGGCGTCGCCAGCGGCTGACCGAGCTGGGCAATGATTATGTGGTGCTCGATGGCGTACGCGGCTCGGGGCAGTATGTGGGTACCTATCTGGCGCTGACCACGCTCGAACGGTACTGGTGGGGCGAAGGCGAGTTCAAGTTCTATATCGACGGCAACCGCGAATACCCGACGATCTGCGGCACCGGTACCGAGGACTACTTCGGCGGCTCGTGGAGCTTCGCCAAGCAGGTGAACGGGAAGACCGTGGAGCAGAACTACTGCACGCCTTACATGGGGTATCCGTATTACTCCGCGCACGATGAACTGGTGCACAACGATTATCACAACGACGACTGCCCGCCGATGCGCGGCTTCTATCGCTGGCACATCCCCGATCCGATCCGTTTCCGCTCCGATCTGCGCGTGACCGTGCAGCAGATCGGCGTGGGCCATCGCGGCTTCTTCGAGCGGCAGGACGACGTGGCATCGATCGCGTACTGGTATCAGCGTGAGCCGCATGCCGCATTCCCCACGCTGCCGGATCGTGTGTACCGCTGGCCGCGGTGACGAGCGCAATGAGACGAGGCGGGCGAGGAGCAGATTCCATGCTCTTCGCCCGCCTCATTGCGTTGGTGCGAAGGACGCCGAAGCAGCGCAGAGGATTCACGAAGCGAACTAGTGGTCTGTCTTGTATTCGTCTGAGCGGCATTGCCTCCTTTGACGGACCGTTGCCGTGAAGCAGACAGTGGCGGTACGTTGCCCCCTCTGATGGGACGTTGCCGTGAAGAGCTGTCTGTAGACAACATGCGAGCCGACAAGCGAGCTAGCAGGCTGCCGCGCGGAGCGCGTCCATACTTGCGGGACGGGCTGGCAGCGTAGCTGACTGGGGGAGAGACACAAAACCGAAATCCTCAATCATTAGCGAAACAAACCACTGGGCCGCCTCGGAGCGGAATAATGCCCGCGACACGCAGGGAGTGACGTAATCGCGCGCGAAGAATGACACAGTTGCAAACGTTTATTGCAATCGATTGCAGTCTGTAAAACGGCGACAACAGTGGTAAAAATGTGCGGTTTTGATTACTTTGTCTATCCGAGGTTAGCCGTTCTGCCGAGAGATGGATTGCACTCGTTTGCATTCTTCTGGGAAACAGTGCACAATAGATTCTGTCGCCGGAAGCAACGGTGCCGGTGGCGCCGACTCAACGAAGATGGGACCGGTAGCATTTAGGGTAAGGGTCGAAGATGAATCGTACAATCAAATCCGCAGCAGCGATATTCGCCGTGGCAGCCATGTCCATCAGCATGGCCGCGTGCGGCAGCGACACCAACTCCAACGCCGAGGTCGGAGACAACGGCAAGGTCTACTACCTGAACTTCAAGCCGAAAGCCGCCGATCAGTGGAAGGACCTGGCACAGGCCTACACCGACGAAACCGGCGTAGAAGTCACGGTGGAGACCGCGGCATCCAACACCTACGAGCAGCAGCTCAAGTCGGAGATGGCCAAGTCCAACGCCCCCACCCTGTTCCAGGTCAACGGCCCGGTCGGCTACGCCAACTGGAAGGACTACACGGCGGACATGTCCGACACCGAGGTCTACACAAGCAGCTGCAGAACCCGGATGTCGCACTCAAGGACGGCGACAAGGTCGTCGGCGTGCCGTACGTCATGGAGACCTACGGCCTGATCTACAACAAGGACATCCTCAACAAGTACTTCGGCCTGTCCGGCGCGAAGGCCAAGTCTATCGACGATATCGACTCCTTCAAGACGCTCAAGGCCGTCGCCGACGACATGCAGGCCCGCAAGGATGAGCTCGGCATCAAGGGCGCGTACACGTCCGCCGGCTTCGATTCCAGCTCCGACTGGCGATTCAAGACCCACCTGGCCAACCTGCCGCTCTACTACGAGTTCAAGGAAGACAACATCACGAGCAGCCGGCCACCATCAAGGGCACCTGCCTGGAGAACTACAAGAACATCTTCGACCTGTACATCACGGACTCCACCACCGAGCCGTCTCAGCTGAGCTCCAAGACCGGCGATGACGCGAACTCCGAGTTCGCACTCGGCGAGGCCGCCTTCTACCAGAATGGCACCTGGGCATGGACCAATCTGCAGAACGCCGGCATGACCGCCGAGCAGGTGGGCATGATGCCGATCTACATCGGCGACCCGGACGAGCAGGACGAAGGACTCGCCACCGGCTCCGAGAACTACTGGTGCATCAACTCCAAGGCCTACGAGGCCGACCAGAAGGCCACCGCCGAGTTCCTCAAGTGGGTCATCACTTCTGACACCGGCAAGGAGGCGCTGAGCACCGAGATGGGCTTCACCACCCCGTTCAAGACCTTCGATGACATCAAGACCGACAATCCGCTGGTTGCGGCCGCCGTCGCCGATCAGAAGTCCGGCAAGACGCAGGTCAGCTGGAACTTCACCATGATGCCGTCCGAGCAGTGGAAGAATGATCTCGGCAACGCGCTCCTCGAGTACGCACAGGGCACCCAGAGCTGGGATGCGGTCAAGACCGCGTTCGTGGACGGCTGGGCCAAGGAGTACTCGGCCGCGCACGCGTCCTGAGTCCGACTCCGGCGTGAAAGCGTTGCCCCAGTCGGCTGTTAGCCCATGATCACGCAACGTCAGCGAACGGGGTTTCGATACCATATCGGAACCCCGTTTTTACGGCGAGGTCTGGTCAGCGGCTGACGGGATTCGTCAGCCCCTCAGCCCTTCGCCTCGGTCGTGCTGGACCGCACCAGCATCTGCGCGGGAAAGACCTCAAACGGCTTGGTCGTCTTCCCTGTCTCGATGAGATCAAGGGCTTTAAGCGCCGCGCATGTCGCCATCGCGATCGGATCCTGCCGCACGGTCGTCAATCCGATCTCATTGGCATAGAAGCTGTCGTCGTATCCGACCATAGACACGTCGAACGGTACGCGAAGGCCAGTGCGCGCCAGCTGGAACATGAGCGGAATCGCGATACCGTCTTCTTGGCATGCGATGGCGGTCGGCATGCGATCCATCGAAAGCAGTTCGGTGGTCGCCCGGCTGATGCGGTCATCGCCGTCCGCGATGACGATGGCGGTCAGGTCGATACCGGATTGTTCGCAGACCTGCACGAACGATTCGTATCGCTGCTGCACGCTGAAGTGCAGCGTCACGGCACGATCACGGCGTCGGCGTTGCGCCGTATCGGCAGCATGTCGAAGAACTCGCGGCGCTCCTCAATGCTGAAGATCTGGAAGATCGACAGGTCATAGCCGTTCGCGTGGAACACCTGGTTCAGCCCTTCGATGATCGAAGCGCTGAACCATAGACGAATGTGATCGCTCATCAGCAAAGCCACGCGCAGCGCGCGGCCGGACTTGAGCACCATGGCCGAGCGGGAGGATCAAGAAGTCCAGCTCCTCGGCGATGGCCAGCACCTTGGCCCGCGTCGCTTTCGACACGAGCTCCGGTCGGGTGAACGCGCGGGAGACCGTGGAGACGGAGACACCGGCCTTGTTGGCCACATCTTTGATGTTGATTCCCATGCCGGTCTCCTTTGCAGTGAGATGCGTCTATGACACAACAATAAACGCGGACGGCGTCGACCATGTGTTGAGCAGTCGATAAGACAACGTTATCATATGTGTTATTCTGCATCGGAAATGCCAAAAATCAGTATTTCCAGCATTTTGCCCTGTGCTTAGGCAGCGAGGAAGGAGTGATGGACACGCTTTCTGTGACAACGTTTGACCATCGGTCATACGCGTGGTATGGTAACCTTAAACCGGTTCGATTTGGTGCTATTCAGCACTGAGGAGACTGAACAATCCCAAATTCGGACCACTCGCACGCAGTAGTGCGGGTGTGCTCAAGGAGGAGAAAGTAGGCTGGCATGATTTCTATGACTGGCAAAGCGATTCGCAGGTGGTGGGCACTGTTCGCCCTGCCTACGTTCGCAGCATTCATGATTGGTTTCGTGGTGCCCTTCATCATGGGCCTGTACCTGAGCTTCTGCAAGTTCAGCACGGTGACGGACGCCCAGTTCATCGGCATTGACAACTACGTCAATGCCGTGCAGGACAAGGAGTTCTGGAACGCACTGGTGTACACGGTGCTGTTCACGATCGTGACGACCATCGTGATCAACGTGGCCGCATTCGCGATCGCATACATGCTCACCAAGCGGTTCGCAGGCACCAATATCTTCCGTTCGGTGTTCTTCATGCCGAACCTGATCGGCGGCATCATCCTGGGCTACATCTGGCTGCTGTTGCTCAACGGCGTGCTGGCCCACTGGGGTCGTTCAATCACCTACTCGGGTGTGTACGGCTTCTGGGGCATGGTCATGCTGTACTGCTGGCAGCAGATCGGCTACATGATGATCATCTACATCGCCGGCCTGCAGGCGCTTCCGGGCGATGTGCTCGAAGCCGCCGCGGTTGATGGCGCAACCAACACCCAGACGCTGTTCCAGATCACGATCCCGTTGATGATGCCGTCCATCACCGTGTGCTCGTTCCTGACCGTCACCGGTGGCTTCAAGATGTTCGATCAGAACCTCGCCCTTACCAACGGCGCCCCGTCCAACAGCTCCGAGCTGCTGGCTCTGAACATCTACCGCACGTTCTACGGCCGCGCCGGCTTCGAGGGCGTCGGCCAGGCGAAGGCCGTCGTGTTCTTCATCATCGTGGCGCTAATCGCCATCATCCAGAACCGTCTCACCACTAGCAAGGAGGTGTCCGCATGAGCGAGAAAGTCAAGCATCCAGTACTGTGGGCCACGCTGTTCACCATCATCTCGCTGGCTTGGGTGTTTCCGATCGTCCTCGTGGTGATCAACTCGTTCAAGCAGAAGGCATACATCAGCCGCAACGCGTTCTCCATCCCGACCGGCAAGGCGTTCGTCGGCCTGCAGAACTACACACGCGGCATCAAGCGCACCAATCTAATCGAGTCCTTCGGCTGGACCGTTGTGGTCACGGTCGGCGCAGTGCTGCTCATCCTGCTGTGCACTTCCATGTGCGCATGGTGGATCGTGCGTGTGAACAACCGCACGGCGAAGTCCCTGTACCTGCTGTTCCTGTTCAACATGATCGTGCCGTTCCAGATGGTCATGTTCACCCTCTCCAAGATCGCCGATATGCTCGGCCTGAACACTCCGTGGGGCCTGTGGATCGTGTATCTGGGCTTCGGTGCCGGTCTGGCCGTGTTCATCTTCACCGGCGTGATCAAGGGCATCCCGCAGGAACTTGAGGAATCTGCAATGATCGACGGCGCCTCCGTGCCGCGCATTTTCTTCCAAATCACGCTGCCGATCATGCGCCCGTCCGTGATCTCGGTCGCCATCCTGCAGGCCATGTGGATCTGGAACGATTTCCTCCTGCCGTACCTGACGTTGGACATGCGCCGGTTCAAGACCATGTCAATCGCCATCCAGTACCTCAAGGGTGGTTATGGCTCGGTGGATATGGGTGCCATGATGGGCTGCCTCGTGCTGGCCATCATCCCGATTATCATCTTCTACCTCGTGTGCCAGAAGTACATCATCAAGGGTGTGATGGCTGGCGCCGTCAAGGGCTGACGATTACAAGCCGAAGGGGGGCTTCCCGGATTGTTCCGGGAAGCCCCCCCTTCGTATGCGCACTGGAGCGCGACCCTAACTCTCTAGTGTCCTCCGTCGGAAGTTCGTTAAATGACTACCCCTCAGTCCCGCTTCCGCGGGACGGCCCCCTGACAAGGGGAGCCATGCAAGCCGGCATCGGCTTCTAATGGGACGTTGCCGTGAAGCAGACAGCGGCGGTATGTGCCCCCTCTGACGAGGGGGGCTATCAGCGAAGCTGACTGGGGGGAGAGAAAAAGCTGGTCCTTCAGTTATTTATAAGGCAGACCACTAGCATCTCTAGGCATGCAGAATCATGCCAAACCGCAATTCGACTGACGAGCCACATATCTCGCTTACGAGGGGCTGATTTGGGGCTTATACAACCCCTCACGCCCACGTCACCACCGCGTATGCCCGCCCGCGCGCAGTCCTCTACAACGCGGCTACACCCCTCTCTGTACATCCACACGTCCAACAAGGCATACAAAAAGCGGCTTCCCGGGAAGACCCGGGAAGCCGCGGAGGGGAAAGAGGAGAAGGAAGAATTAGTCGAGCAGGATCCACACCGTGGTGTCCTGCGGCAGAGCGCCGTCAGCGGTCAGATCGCCGGAGGCGAGCACGACCTCACCGGCAGGCAGCGTCACCGCCGCCACACCGAAATTGGTGTAGCTGGCGAAACGGCGTCCGTCCGTGCCGGGGCGGGAGTACGCGATCACGTCGTGTCCGGCATCGATGGCCGCGCAGTCCGAGGTATCGGCGGTTGCGGTGAGTAGCAAAGCGCGCAGCTCCAGCGTGGTCCGATACAGGTTCAGCATAGACGCGTCATCAGCAGCCTCGGCATCGGCGGCATAATCCTTGTACCGCAGTGGCTGCGGCAGATGCGGGTCCGCACTGGCCGAGCCGTCGGCCTTCGTCGCCGGGGAGAATCCGAACGATGCTCCGGTGCCGAATCCCGCGTTCCATTCAGCGGGTGCAGGCACGTCGGCGGCGACCCACGGCAGAGGCACGCGGCAACCGTCGCGACCCTTTTCGATGAACCGTTCGCGGGTGAAGAACGGGGGTCGGATCCTCGAGACGATCCCACAGGATGTCCGCCACTTCAGGCAAGCCGAGCTCCTCGCCTTGGTAGATGTACACCGAACCGGGCAGGCTGAGCTCCATCAGAATCGCCGCGCGCACGCTTGGTGCCGAGCTCGCGATCTTCGAAGTAGCTGGTGCCGTCGCGCAGCAGCCAGTCCTTGGCGAGCTGGTGATGCGACGAGGCCGGCACTCGCGGCAGGCCGTAACGCGAAACGTGACGCGGCACGTCATGGTTGCTCATCACCCACGTCGTCGTCGAATCGTGCGCCTTCTCGGCGGAGCGCAGACCGACGAGGATTGCCGCACGCATCGCGTCCACATCCCAGTTCGCTTCGGCGAACTCGAAGTTGAACACCTGACCGAGCTCGTCGGTGCTCGCATACAGATGCTGGCGCTCCGGCACGACCCATGCCTCGCCGACGGCGAATCAAAGCGGGTTGTACTCGTTGAACACCTCGCGCCATTCACGGTAGATGTCGTGCACTTCGCGGCGGTCCCAGAGCGGGCTCGTGAAGTCGTGGCAGAGGCCATGCTGCACGGCCAGCGGGTCCATCTGATCAAGCGGCGTGGATTCCAGGTCCTTGGCCAGGCCATGCGCCACATCGATGCGGAAGCCGTCGGTGCCGTGATCGGACCAGAAGCGCAGGGTCTTCTTGAACTCTTCGTGGATGTCCGGATTGTTCCAATTGACGTCCGGCGGCTGCTTGGCGAAGATATGCAGGTACCGCTGACCGTCGGGCACCTGTTCCCACGCCGGGCCGCCGAACAGGGAAATCCAGTCGTTCGGCGGCAGCTCGCCATGCTCGCCGCGGCCGTCTCGGAAGATGTAGCGGTCGCGTTCGGGCGAACCGGGTCCTGCAGCCAGCGCCTCCTGGAAGAAGACGTGCTTATCGGCGGTATAGTTCGGCACGATATCGACGATGACTTTGATGCCAGCTTCGTGTGCGGCTGCAACCATGGCGTCGAAGTCGTCCATGGTTCCCAGACGCGGATCGACATTGCGATAGTCGATGACGTCGTAGCCGCCGTCCGCCAGGTCGGAGGGGTAGAACGGGCTCAGCCAGATGGCGTCCACGCCGAGCGTCTTGAGATAGGGGATTTTCTCGGTGACGCCTGCGATGTCGCTAAGTCCATCACCGTTGGCGTCTTTGAAGCTACGCGGATAGACCTGAAGACGACAGCTTGCTTCCACCAGTCATCGCGCTTGTTATTCGCGGTCATGGGTTCGGCCCCGGGTTCTAAATAGAAGTGCAACACCTTGTCTAGGGTTGGAAGTGTTCGAAGTTTCTAACTTAAGAAGGTGTCGCACTCATGGGTCAACAGTATTCGCACCTGTCGTCCGAGGAGAGGATCCTGATCGAGAAGCTGCATTGCGAACAGCATCCGGGCATCCGTCGGACCGCGGAGAGGATCGGCCGGGACAAGTCCACCGTGAGCCGCGAGCTGAGGCGCGGCCTGTGGTTCGCGTCCAACGAGAACGGGTCGTACCGCCCCTACCGGCCGAAACGGCTGAAGACCGGGCCGTGGACCTCGGGTCCGTTCTATTCGGCGCTGGCCGCGCAGAGAAAGGCCGACCGGCGTCGGCGCGAGTCCAGGAAACCGCGTCGCATGGATTCGGGCCCGTTGCGCGCCTGGGTGCTTGACGCGCTGCGCAGGGGGTGGAGCCCGGAACTGATCGAGGGACGGTTGAAGGCCCGGTACGCCGGCGACCCGTCGATGCGGATCAGCCACGAGTGCCTCTACCAGTGGATCTACGCCAAGCCGCAGCGGGCGCTGGACCTGCGCCAGTACCTGGCGCGCGGCAGGAAACGCCGGACGAGGAAAAAGGGCAGGAAGGCGAAGGGGCCGCGCATCCCGATGCGCGTGCCCATCGCGGACCGGCCCGAGGCGGTCGGATCCAGGAAGGGGTTCGGCCATTTCGAGTCGGACACGGTGGTCGGCGCCGCGCCGTCGAGGCGCTGCATGAACACGCAGGTGGAGCGCAGGAGCCGCGGGCTGTTCGCCCGGCTCGTCGACGACAAGAGCGCGTCCGCCACGGCCAGGGCCGAATACGAGATCTTCAAGGACATGCCGCCGGCCGCGCGCGTCGACCGCACGTGGGACAACGGCACGGAGGCGAGCCTGCACATGCTGGTGGACGAGGCGCTGGGCATGCTCACGTACTTCGCCGACCCGTACAGCTCCTGGCAGCGCGGCAGCAACGAGAACAGGAACGGCAGGATCCGCCGCTACCTGCCCAAGGGAACCAGTTTCGAGGATCTCACGCAGGACGAGCTCGACGCGATCGTCGGGGAGATCAACGACACCCCCATGAAACTCCTCGGATACAAAACGCCCAACGAGGTATGGGACGAGGAGATGGCCAAGCTACAATCAAAACAAGCCGACCCGAAACCAGCCGTTGCACTTACAAGTTGAATCCGGGGGCCCGGGGCATTCACCGACGAACTGCAAGAATTAGCCGACGAACAGGGGCGTTGCACTTCTAAATAGACAGCGTGGCGTGCATGTTGCTCGCTTAGGTATGATAACGTTGTCTTTTGAGCGGGATTGTTATCCACTGTTGATGAGCGAGGTTGCCATGGCAAAAGCGAGCATTCAAGCGGTAGCGAAAGAGGCTGGCGTATCCGTGTCAACGGTGTCACGAACCTTCGCCAAGCCGAATCTTGTGCTGCCGAAGACACGTGACCGAGTCCTCGCCGCCGCACGCAAACTCGACTTCCAGGTCTCCCGGTCGGCGGCCGCGTTGAAATCCGGACAATCGTTCCGCATCGCACTCCTGCATGCCGATACCATTGCCGTCTGGTTCAATGCCAATGTCTTCCGCGGGCTCAATTCCGTATTCGGCCCGGCCGGATACGACATCTCCGTATACGGCCTGTCGAACGCGCGGGAACGGCATGATTTCTTCACTGAACTGCCGGTTCGTCGCAATGTGGACGCGGTCATCGTCTGCTCGTTCGACATCGACCCGGATGAGGTCAGTCGTCTGAAAGACGTGAACGTGCCGCTCATCGGCATCAACACCCCGTCCACCATCGGACTTGACGGCGCGGTGTGCATTGACGACAAGCTGGGCATGCATACGGCTTTCGAACACCTGATTTCGCTCGGCCATCGCAACATCGCCTACGTGTACGGCGCGCCGGATGACACCAGTCAACTGCGCTTCAGTGCGGAAAACCGACTGCAAGGCCTTATCGATGCCGCTGCGGCCCATCCTGACGTCACGCTTGAGCAGATTCGCTGCTCCGGCCATGAGGATACGACCGGCGCGGCGCTCGCCCAGCTGACCACCATGTCGCCCACGCCCACCGCAGTCTGCTTCCAGACCGACGAAATGGCGATTCCGGTGCTGTACCGGTTGCCGCAATATGGGCTGCGCGTGCCGCGTGACCTGTCAGTAATTGGCTTCGACGATATCCCCTTCAGCGTCAAAATGGGCCTGACCACATTGCGGCAACGCCCGAATGACCTAGGCGCCATTGCCGCGCGCAAAGCGCTTGCCGCGATGGAAGGACCCCTGTCCGAACCGCGATTTGAAACCGTGGCCCCGCAGCTGATGCTGCGCGACACCACGGCCATCGCCGCGTGAATGCCCCCGATGCGTGTCGCCGTCGGTAACAGTATATCCGCATGAAAAGGACCATGACGGAGCGTATCGCGATGTCTGAGGCCCGCACGGCGGCGATGGTTCATGGATACACTAACAACAACGTGGAAAATAACACGAGCAAAGGAGCACACCAATGTCCACCTTTCCACAGCTGGCCACCCATCCGGGCATGAACCCGGCCGCGGTCATCCAAGGCGACCGTTGGCGCATCGGCATCATCACCGAATCGCTCGTCCGCCTCGAATGGCAGGACAACGGCAAGTTCGAAGACCACGCCACCCAAATGATCGTCAATCGCGATTGGTTGTCGGATGACGCGAACGGTGCGGATGGCGCGAACCGTGCGGACGGCACTTCAAACCCGCCGAAGTTCACGAAGACCGAGCGCGACGGGCTGCTCATCATCGATACGCCGGCGCTGCGCCTCACCTACGACATGCAGCCGTTCAGTAAGGAAGGTCTGAGCATCGTCGTCAAAGGCGTGGCGAATTCCCAGATGAATACGTGGCACTACGGCGAAGCCCAGGACGGCAACCTGCGCGGCACCGCGCGTACGCTGGACGCGGTCGACGGTGAGATCGAACTGGGGCTCGGCGTGATCTCCCGCGACGGCTGGGCCGTGCTCGACGATTCCGCATCAAACGTGATCGTCGAAGGCGCCGAAGCCGCCACCGTCAAGGGCGAGGCCAACCCATTCGGTATGTGGATCATTCCGCGCGAGCACCCCGGCAAGGATCTGTATGTCTTCGGATACGGCCATCGGTACATCGAAGCCGTGCAGGACTTCTACAAGCTCACCGGCCCGACGCCGCTGCTGCCGCGCTTCGCGCTCGGCAACTGGTGGAGCCGCTACCACCGGTACACGGAAGCCGAGTATCTGGAGCTTGTCGATCGCTTCGAGCAGGAAGGCCTGCCGTTCACCACGGCCGTCATCGACATGGACTGGCATCTGGTCGACAATGTCGACCCGAAGTATGGATCCGGATGGACCGGCTACACGTGGAACCGTGAATTCTTCCCCGACCCCGAGCGATTCCAGCGCATTCTGCACGAGCATGGACTGCGCACGACGCTCAACGTCCACCCGCGCGACGGCGTTCGAGCATTTGAAGACGGCTATGCCAAAGTCGCCGAACACATGGGCATTGACCCGGCGGGCGGCGAGCCGGTCGAGTTCGATCTGACCAGTCCGCGATTCATGGAAGCGTACTTCGACCTGCACCATGGGCTCGAAACCCTGGGCACCGATTTCTGGTGGCTGGACTGGCAGCAGGGCGGCGTGACCCGCCAGAAGGGTCTTGACCCGCTGTGGATGCTGAACCACATGCATTATCTCGACTCCGCCCGTGACGGGCGCTGGCCGCTCACGTTCTCGCGATATGCCGGCCCGGGCTCGCACCGTTATCCGGTCGGGTTCTCCGGCGACACAGTCGTGACGTGGGAGTCGCTGAAGTTCCAGCCGTACTTCACGGCTACTGCGTCGAACATCGGCTACGGCTGGTGGAGTCATGATATCGGCGGCCACATGTTCGGCTACCGCGACGAGGAGCTGGAGGCCCGCTGGTATCAGCTTGGCGCGTTCAGCCCGATCAACCGTCTGCATTCGACCGATTCGCCGTTTAACGGCAAGGAACCGTGGAACTTCCGTCCCGAGACGGAATGCTCGATGGATGACGCGCTGCGTCTGCGCCACGAACTGCTGCCGTATCTGTATACGATGAACTGGCGTGCCGCCGCCGAGGGCCGTCCGCTGGTCGAGCCGATGTACTGGCAGTCGCCGGAAAATGTCACCGCGTACGGGGTGGAGCATGAGTTCCGCTTCGGCACCGAGCTGATCGTCGCGCCGATCGTGACGCCGTCCGACCGCAACGCGCAGCTGGCGAAAACCGACGTGTGGCTGCCGCAGGGTACATGGTTCGACTTCTTCACCGGACGGCGGTACGAGGCGGGCTCTGCCGAAGGCCGCAAGTTCGAGGCGTGGCGTGGGCTCGATGGCATTCCGGTCTTCGCGAAGGCCGGCGGCATCGTGCCGTTGCAGCCGCTGGACGAGGAGCTCAACGGCAGCCTCAACTCCGTGGATAATCCGCGCTATCTGGAGGTTGCCGTGTTCCCGGGCGCGAACGGCGCGTTCGACCTCAAGGAGGACGATGGCACCAACCAGGCGCAGCCGTCGGATTCCGCGCTCGCGGTGACGCATATGGACTTCCGCTGGGAGGCCGATGGTGCGGTGAACGCGTTCGAGATTGCCCCGGTGGCCGGCAATGTGGCGGCGGTGCCGCAGCAGCGCACGTGGACGGTGACGTTCACCGGTGTGGCACCGGTCGCCGTTGACGAGTTGATTGTGACGGTTGGTGGCGCTGAGGTCGTGCCGGATGTGTCGTACGACACCGAGGCGCTGAGCCTGTCCGTCACGGTTGCGGATGCGCCGGTCACGCAGGCCGTGTCGATTCACGCGACGAACGGACTGCGGTACGCCGACGATCCGGCGATTGAGGATGCGTTCACTGTGCTGTACAACGCACAGATCGACTATCTGGCCAAGGAACGTGCCTACCGGCTCATCAAGGCTGACGGCGCTCGTGCGCTCAATGCGCTGCATACGCTGGAAAGCACCAAGAGCAGCTATCCCGGCCACGAGTTCGACGATTCCCACATGCCCGAATCCGTGATCCAGGCCATCGCCGAGCCGCTGCTGCGCGGGCTCTGACGTTCTGTTCGGATACCGGCGCGTCCTGCGCCAGTAGTTCGTTGATATCGTTTCCGGCTCTCCTTGTCAGGAGAGCTGGCCCGCGAAGCGGGGCTGAGGGGTAGCGAATTTGTCAACGAACTGCTGACGCAGAACGCTAGCTGCCTATTGCGCTGGTGGCTGCTGAGCGCAAAGAACCGCAATAATCGGATGCTCTGGGTTCTTAGCGACGCAAATTCTCGGAATAATCCCATTGCGCGAGAATTTCGTGCGCTGGCGGGCTCTCAGTGACGTAAATTCTCGACGTAGCCATTTTCCTCTAGAATTTCCGTCACTGAGAGGACTTGCAAGTCACGGTGCGCAGCGGCGGTAACCCATACCCCAATACGGAATATGCTGGTGTGCTCGTAAGCAACGTGCTCACGAGCACACCAGCATGCTAAGCGGCGTATTCCCGAGTGATAATCAGGACGCTAAATCCCGATTACCACTTCAATGCCGGTCGCTTCGAATCAGTGCGTGGTCTTGTATTCCGACGCCCAACCATCCACGAAGGCAGACGCGACCGTATCCCAGTCGCCGGTGCCCTGTGCGTACTCGAGCATCGCATTGCCGAGACTCATCGCCCATTGTGCGCTCGGCAAAGGATAGATCACGATATCGTAATTGCCCTTGACTGCGTAGGCGTCGTTGGCGCGATGAATTGGATTCGTGGTCTTGTATCCGTTTTCTGCATATGACTTGAACGGTGTCTCGAATCCCATCTCGTCGGTGACCAACTTGCGTGCATCATCGTTTTGCAGGATGTAGTCCAAGAACTGACGGGTCGCCTGCTGATCCTTTTCGGAAGCGTTCTTGTTCATCGCAAAGTACAGGAAGCTGACTGTCAGGCCGGCCTTCTCCTCGCCTTCAGTGCCAATATAAATCGGCAGCACGCCCATGTCCTCGTCAGGTACGTTCTGATCCTTGATCTGCGAGTAACCCCACGTGCCGTTCTGCAGGAACACGGCCTCGCCAAGCGCGAATTCCGAATTGGCGTCATCCATGGTGGCGCTCGAAAGCTGGCTGGCCGGCGTGGTCGAATCAGTGATATACAGGTCGAAGATCTTCTTGAAATTCGGAATGTATGTGTCGGAGATTGTGGCCGGAAGTTGCGTCACGCCTTGATCGCGATACTCGTAATACACCGGCACGTGGGCGAGCTGATCGCCGAACCGATTGATCGAACTCGTATCGAAGCCCGCTGACGTAAACGCGCCCTTGATACCGAGGTCATCTTTATGCGCCTGAATCTCGTCAGCCACGGTCCTCAGCGTATCGAAGTTGTTGATCGTCTCAACGTCCTTCACGCTTGACCAGTTGGCATCAAAATACTTCTGCAGCAAGGCCTTGTTGTAGATGATGCCGTACCGCTCCATCACGTAAGGCACAGCGCCAATTTCATCGCCATTCTTCATGGCGTAGTCCTGCTTGGTGAGGTCCTTGTACATGTTCGTATCGGACATGTCTGCGTAGTAATCGGTCCAATTGAGGAAGTCGTTGTTGTCCACATCGAACACGGTTGGCGCTCCGGATTTGGCGAGCTCGCTCTTCAGCGTCTGTTCGTATGTGCCAGACGATGCTGTGGCGACATCTACTTCGATGCCGGTCTCTGCGGTGAAATTATCTGCAAGCTCACGAAACTGATCAGCCTGCTCTGCTTTCATGCTCAGGAAGTAGACATGACCCTTATCTGCATTGGAGTCGCCGGAACCGCACCCGGCGATCAACCCCAGAGACAGACCTGCCGCTGCCATTGCGGCCGTTGCTTTGATAATCTTCTTCATGGTTTCCCTCCTATGGAATGCCATAACTTCGTTGTTGTTGCAATATAGGGCGGGGGAGCGGACATCGTCATTGCACAAGTCGTGCCCGCTGGCCGCGCGTAGGTTGGAGGCCCGCCGCCGGTTGCGCCCGGCGGCGTTCATATGGTGTACGGATGAATCACAGGCGAACGTATCGGTTCGCAAACATACGGTGGTGACTGTGGCTCACACCTCCTTGAGTCCACGACTGATGGTCGCATTCGTGACGGTGAGCGTGCCGTCGGTGACGAACATGCTTAATGCGTCGCCTGGGTGCTGGTACATACGCGCGTTGAGTGCGACGCCATTGACGTACAGAGTGGCGATGGTGTCGTCCACGATGAGCTGAATGTGATATTCACGCCCGGCAACCAGTTCGATTGGCCGCTCTAGCCCGATATTCATACAGTTGAACCACGGGAAGTTCGGGCTGCCTTCGAATACGTAGCGATGCTCACCAATCGGGAAGATGAACTGATAGCCACGCTCGCTTGCCTCATCGCGGTAGACGCGGAGACCGAAGGATCGCGTTCCCTCGCTGAACATGACGTCCGCTTCAAACGAATACAGGTCTCCGCAGCCCTCGGCCAGCACGGCGTTACGGCGAGCGTCAGTACCGTCGATTACCGCATTCGTCACGATTTGCTCGCGTTCGTTGAACGCATCCCAGACCGTGTCGGGAATGCGCACGCCAAGTGTGCCGTCGGTACGCTGGTAGACCTCGTGAGGGACGAAGGTGCCAGCCCATTCGAAGTTCTTTACGTCATCGCAGTCTTCCTTGGTGGCAACCCAGCCGAAGAGGATTCGCCGTCCACCTAGTTCGAAGGTCCGTCCGGCATAATAGGCGCTGCCGTCAAACGCGTCATCATCGGGTGCGATCCACGGGCCTTCTAGACTCTTGGCCATGCGATACACCATCTTGTGCCGATCGCTGTATTCCGTAACGATGTGATACCACCACTCGCCCATCTTGAACAGATCAGGCATCTCATGCATCGTGTATAGGTTCGGAGCCCAGAAGTCACCTTCGAACGTCCAGTTCTTGAGGTCTTTAGACGTGAACTTCACCGTGCGGCCGGTCTGCTGCGTTTTCGGGCCGATCTTACGGGCTCCAAGGATTAGCAGATACTGGTCATGTTCGTCGTCGCGAATGACCCACGGATCGCGCCAATCGTCTGGATCGTAGCCTTCTTGCGGAGTGAAGGTGATGGCGTTCTGGGTTTTCGTCCAGTGGTACAAATCATCGCTGACTGCGTGCATCAGCACCTGCGCCGGCTTGTCCCGCTGGGGGTAATCGCGGTTGTACCCGGTGTAGAAGATATGGTATTGCCCTTCCCCTTCAAACACCGATCCCGCGAATATGAACTGATCCTGCTCGTCGTCCCTGCCGCGCGGCACGGCTACACCGCAATCCTTGTAATGCACGAAATCAGAGGTTGTGGCCAGATCCCAGCCGAACGGTTCGCCGAATGGTTCCGGATTGCGATTGTCTCGCTGGTGATACAGAAAGAACTCGTTGCCCTTGCCGAACGGCATGCAATCGCCGAACCACGTGCCAGGGAATTGGTAGTACAGCTTTGGCATGATTATCACTCCTATATGGTCGGTTGACGACCGCTCGCCAATTGCTCTGTGGTCGGGCTACCGGACTTGTGTGCAGTTTCGCGGCGAACGGTATCCTGGCTGTTTCTACTGCGCAGCTCCGCGCATTAGAAACATGCTTTATTGTATTGTCCTGATTTGATTTAATCGCTTAAGCATTTAAGCGATTAAGCAATATGATAAACATTCAAACTATACCTGTCAAGCCATGACGCACACCTCTAGGAATGGCGCGTGTCTCGCGCTGCCGACTACCCGCGATAGGCGCGGATAGAATCGCGCATCACTGAAGGACAGCCCACCAGCAATGGCTCGAAGCGGTGCGTTTTGCTATCTTCGATGCGATCGGTTTCGCTGCTGTCGTAGTCGGCGTCGGGCGTCTTATTCAGCGTCAGCAACGAGCGTACGCCTAATACACCAAGGTCATATTGCGGCAGTCCGACCGTCGTGAGTGCAGGATGCAGGTGTGCGGAAATGACCTCCTGGTTATCGAATCCGACAATCGACAAATCGTCGGGCACACGCAAGCCTCGCTCGCGAAGCGCGTCGTACAAACCCATGGCAGTGCGGTCGTTATGACAGAACACTGCCGTGGCGCCGGTCTTCAGCACTGCGTCGGCCGCTCCGTAACCGCCTTCCTGGTCGGCTGTTGCGTCAACGACCATTGCGGGGTCGTATGCCAATCCGTGTGCGGCAAGTGCCTGACGATACCCTTCGAGGCGGCCGACCGACGCAGGCGATGCGGTTGGCTCGTTCACGAATGCAACATGACGATGCCCCGCCTGCAGCAACAACTCGGTAGCGGACTGTCCGCCCTGCACTTCATTGGGGACCACAGCGGGGAATCGACCCGATTCGTCAAAGCAGTTCACCAATACGGACATAGTGCGTTCCAGCTCGTCAGGTGGCGTAATGGAGCGATGCACCCAGCTTGAATAGATGATTCCCTCAACCTGATGCTCAAGCATGAACGAAAAGGCCTTTCGCTCAATGGTCGCATTGCCGTCGGTGTCGACCACCAACAGGATTTTGCCGTTGCGCCATGCTTCGTCCTGCGCGCCTTGAATGACTCGTCCGGCGAATGGAGATGTGGCGACACCGTCGCTGATGAAACCGATTAGATCGGATTTGCCGCGCGCAAGACTTCGGGCAAACGCGTTGGAATGGTATCCGAGACGTTCGGCGACGTTGCGGACTTTGCGGCGCGTGTTTTCGGGAATACGTACGTTCTTGTTGTCGTTGATCGCCCATGATGCGGTGGCGGTGGAGACTCCAGCTGCCTTGGCGACGTCCTGCAGTGTGACTTTGCCCATGTGCTATTGCCTTTGCGGGGACGTGGTGTCGGACGTGTCGGACGGGGCGGATGCGTCGGACGTGCCGGACAGGGCGACGCATGCGGCGAATACGCGCTCGAGAATTGGCACATGCAGCATGAGCACCGATCCGTAGCCCAGGACTATCAGCAGGAACAGGCCCTGCGGCATGTAGACCCATGAGGCGACGAGCAGGCCGAGGAAGATAGCGTCGATCGTGACCAATACCAATGTGGCACCAATGCGCGAGACGCCGAAGATGAACGCGTTCGCCAGTACTCCGCCAAAGGAGTTCTCGAAGCGCGCCTGCAACGCCCACACCCATTCGAATCCGATGATCCACACCAAGGTCAGACCGATTTTGGGGATGAGCAGCGGCGTGATCTGCAACACCACCCATGAATACACGAGACCAGTTCCCGTGGCGCCGAAAATAATCCATAGTCCCGTAGCCTTGAGGAAATTCGCGCGGAATGCCTTGAAATAGTTCGCGGTGACGTGACCTTCCGCGATTGCTACGCGCCGCGCGGCATCGTGTCCAGCCGTGAGCGCCGCGCCGATGGTGATCAGTGGAATGCTGGTGATGATCATGAGCAGGTTGATCCAGATGGCATCTACGGTATTGCTCAGTCCGCGCATGAATGCGGAATCCGGAGACATAAAGCCCATGATTCATCTCCTTGAGGGGCGGGCGGATGGATACACGTCATTGTAACGGGCGTGGCCCACGGGGAATCGCCTGTTTGCCGATTCATGCACAGTACCTTGGCAACGTATTCACCAGAGCTGCAATCAGAGGGTGTGAGAAAACACTTGAAATATCAAGTAATCCCCCGAAAACACGCCGATTATGTACATAATCGCATCGCGTGATGTCGTTGTCATCAACGCTTACGGTAACGAGTCGCTGAGCATAGTTCAGCGGCCCCCTTTGAGAAGAACAGCTCGCCGGACACAGATGTTCGGTATATGCGGAAGGAGCATAACGCCGATGAGCACCATGAACATGAAGAGAATCCTCGCCGCGGGCGTTGCGGCCGTCACCATGTTCAGCCTCGCCGCCTGCGGAAGCACTGCGGCTGATCCGAATAAGGGTCATGTTTATTTCTTGAACGGCAAGCCTGAGGTGGTCGATCAGCTGCAGCAGCTTGCGCAGGACTACACCAATCAGACCGGCGTGCAGGTCGACATCCAGATCGCGTCCTCCGGCAGCTATGAGTCCACGCTGACCTCCGAACTGGCCAAGTCCGAAGCTCCGACCATGTTCATCATCGCTGGCTACGACGAGTTCGCCAAGTACCAGAGGTATCTCGAACCGTTGCAGGACACTGACGTGTACAAGCTGCTCAACGACGAAGGCAAGACCAACTCGCATAAGGTCGGCGACGACGCCTACACCATGCCGTATGCGGCCGAGTGGTACGGTATCATCTACAACAAGAAGATCGTCAACGAATACGCCAAGAAGGACTACGCAGTCATCCAGTCCGACGCCGACATCAAGGACTACGACACCTTGAAGAAGGTCGTCGAGGACATGAACAAGCACAAGGACGACCTCGGCATCTAGGCTGCGATGGCGACGCCGGGCCAGTCGTATTCGGCGCGCGCCGTGGCCAGCGCGCTCTTGTCGGGGACGAACCTGGCGAACAGCCTGCGGCTCCTGCGCTCGACCTGCGTGTCGATGCACCGCCTCGACGGGGAGGCGCCGACGACCGTGTCGGACTCATAATGGCCGAACTCGCGGCGCGAGTCCACGCATTTGGGCCTGTCGGCGATCGGCACGCGCATCGGGATGCGCGACCCCTTCGACCTCCTGCCCCTGGCGCGCGTGCGATGCCGCTTGCCCCGCGGCAGGTACTGCCTGAGGTCCAATGCCCTGCGCGGCTTGGCGTAGATCCACTGGTAGAGGCATTCGTAGCTGATCCTCATATGCGGGTCGGACGGCCATTCGACCTTCAGCCGTCCCTCGATGAGTTCGGGCGTCCATCCCTTGCGCAGCGCGGTCATGACCCATTCGAGCAGCGGGTCGTATGCCATGCGCATGGGCTTGCGCAGCTGGCGGGCGCGCCGCTCGGCCTTGCGCTGCGCGGTCATCGCCGAGTAGAACGGACGGGACGTCCACGCGCCCGTCTTCAGCTGTTTCGGCCGGTAGGGGCGGTGGGACTCGTTCTCGTCGGACGCGAACCACAGGCCGCATCTCAGCTCGCGGCTGACGGTGGACTTATCACGGCCCATCCTCAGGGCGATCTGGCGCACGCCGAGCCCCTCGCGGTTGCGCAATTCGTCGATCCGGATGCGTTCCTGTGCCGACAAGTGGGAATACACTTTCCTCATGGGCGCAACACCTTCTCCAGTTAGAACCTGAACACTTCCAACCATAGAGCGGGTGTTGCGCTTCTATCTAGAACCCGGGTTCGGCCCGGGGCAAAACCGAAAAACGTAGAATGAAAGGGCAACGTTCCACCTACAGAAAGAAGGAACATTATGACACTTGCATTTGTTGTGCCGGGACTCGATGAGGCGACCAGCGAGAAGGCCATCGCGATTCTGCAGAACCGACTGAGCCAGGAGCAGGAGGCTGCTCTGGTCCTGAAGCACGCTCACTGGAATGTGACCGGCCCGAACTTCATCGCCGTTCACGAGATGCTTGACCCCGAGGTCGAGGCCTTGCTGGCCCAGGCTGACGAAACCGCCGAGCGCATCGCTACGCTGGGCGGCACCCCGGACGGCCGCGCGGACGCCATCGTGCGCAACCGCACGTGGAAGTCGTTCGACGCCGAGGGCCGCGTAGGCACCGAGGCGTATCTCAAGGCGCTGATCGAGTACTACGACGCCTTCATCGCCGACGACCGCAAGGCCATCGCTGAGCTGGATGAGCTGGACGTCATCAGCTCCAACGTTATTCAGGATCACGTGCAGGAACTCGAAAAGTTCCAGTGGTTCATGCGCTCTCACCTGGCATAAGTAAAAGCAGTATTCCGTGGCTCCCCTCAAAGAGGGGAGCCACTTTCGTCTCACGTGAAATAGAGAGTCTCCACATACATAAGTTGGAAAAGTGTATAAAACTCCCCATTTTGAGGTTGGAAAACGTAGCCAAAACCGCATTCTTATGGTTGGAAAAGTGTAAAATATGCTCTATAAACAGTTGGAAAACGTGCCCAGCATAGATGCAAGGCCTACAAATGACTGGAGATTCTCATGCTGCGAAGAAAAATCGAGACACAGCTGGAAGCTTGGAGATCCGCGCCGAAACGCACTGCACTGCTGGTCACCGGAGCCCGTCAGATTGGCAAAACCTATATCATCAGGCACTTTGCCCAACAGCATTACGACCATATCGCCGAGCTCAATTTCATCGAGAACCCCGGCCTCGTTGCATTATTCGACCGGCCCCGCGATGCCAAAAACCTACTGATGAGGCTGGAACTGGCCGTAAATACGCCATTAGTACCCGGCAAAACCCTGATTTTCTTTGACGAGGTCCAGCGTTGCAAGGAAATGGTCACCGCAATTAAGTTCCTTGTAGATGATGGTCGGTTCGATTACGCGCTTTCCGGCTCGCCACTTGGAGTCGAGCTCGAAGATATACGCTCGGTACCGGTCGGGTACCTGACCGAGCTGGATATGTATCCACTGGATTTCCAAGAGTTCTGCTGGTCGCAGCATATCGGCAACGACGTATTCAACATGCTTGCCGAATGCTTTGCCAAGCACCAGGAAGTGGATGAGTTCATCCATCAACAGCTCATGGAGCTGTACTCCAAATATCTGGTCATCGGCGGCATGCCTGCCGCGGTCGACTCGTTCGTGGCAAACGGCAGCGTTGCGGACGTGCGCACTATACAAGAGAACATAAAGCGTGAATATCGCCGCGATATCAGCCAATACGCGCGCAAAGAAGACCGGCTGCATATCCGCGCTATCTACGATTTGGTGCCCAGCGAGTTAAATAACCCAAACAAGCGCTTCACCTTCGCCAAAATCGAAAAGAACATGAGATTCCAATCGGTTGCTTCCGATTTCGATTGGCTGGTCAATGCGGATGTAGCCGTCGCCGCGTACAACGTGGACGAACCGTGCACACCGTTGGAGATGAGCAAGGAACGTAACCTCTTCAAACTCTTTTACAACGACGTGGGTCTGCTTACCGGCTCGTTTCTCAAGAAAACCGCGCTCGACGTACTCGACGGCAACCCTGATATCAACTACGGTTCAATCTATGAAAATGCGGTGGCCCAAGAGCTACGCGCTCACGGATTTGACCTGTACTACTACAACAGTAAGAAGCTTGGCGAGCTCGATTTCCTCATCCAAGACCGCAACGATCACGTGTTGCCGATTGAGGTGAAGTCCGGCAAATCCTACAAACGCCATCGCGCAATGGACAACGTGCTCGCCCACCCTGAATACCATCTCAATACAGGCTATGTGCTTGGCCCGTGCAACGTCTCAGTCGAAGGGAATGTAACCTACCTGCCTGTATACATGGCCGGCATGTTCCATAACGAATGACGGGCCGCACACTTAGTCAACAAGTACAGGCCGGCCAGATGGTTCGGACTGGTCAGAAGGCCCGTTCTGATCAGTTAGGTCGGTCTGATCGGACTGGCTGGATTGGTTGGCTGAGTAGCTCGGTTGGACCGATCAGCTCACCCTTGCTGGCCTTCGCGCTGCTTCAGCTCCAGCTGAAGTTCGCTGATGCGCCGTTCGAGTTCATCGATGCGCCGCACTTGTTGGTAGATCATCAGGTCCCGTTGTCTAATTGAAAGTGCAACGCTCGTCCTTGGGTGGCTTGTCCTCGACATTACCTTGCCGAGTTCGCGATACCAAGCCTCGTTGGGCGTTTCCCGGCCCAGGGCCTTCATGGGGGTGTCGTTGATCTCGTCGACGATGGCCTGCAGGTCCGCTCCACAAGAACCTCGGCAAAGCCAGGGAATACCAGTGCCCCGGCTGCGGGCGGACCATCCCACGTGACTACGGTTCGGCTGTCAACATCGCCGGGAAAGGATGCCGATATCTCGGACACAAGCACGTCACCCCGACCCCACCGAAAGGCAGGCCGACCCGCAAACGTCCGAAACTAACAAGGAAACGACACTCGGGTGTCGGCCATGATCCATCGTCAGGAACCGGTAAGGGGCCGGCATCCTTCCACTCCCAGGAACTACCAGGAGTGGCGACGGCGACTATCCGGAAAAAAGGAAGCAGACAACCACCGTCACACTACGGGCCAGCGTTGCCATGCAGTTATGGCAGGAACCATAACTACCTCATTCCGAATAACCCTCTACAGCACCACACGACGATTGAGATCGCGGCGCAACGCCTTCCAATTCGGCAGATACGTAGTCATGCGCCGCTGGAATCCGGTACCGTGACCGCTTTCCCACAAATGGGTCATTTCGTGCACCAGCACATATTCCAGGAATTGCGGCTCCATAAGACCCAACTGAAGGTTCAGGCGGACTCGGCCGGTACGAGGCGTGCATGACCCCCAACGAGAAGTCATCACCCGCAACGTGATATGCGTAGGAGTACGGCCAACAATCGGCCCCCATTTGGCCAGCAACGCAGGCAACTGTGCGTCGATATTGGCCGACGCACGTTCACGCAACTCTCTAGTCCACGTCAATGCCGCATTATCGGTGGCCACACTACTGCCGTTGTTCACACCATCGAACCCGCCCGAAGCAAGGCCCACTCCCCCATGGCCGGCGCCACGCTGCCAGGAATCACCCAAGCCGCCAATCACCGAACGCTCTCGGGCAAGTGCCATACGACGCCGGTGATTATCAATCCAAGGCCTCCGATCCCGGACAAAATCAATAATGGTCTGCTCGGCCATCCGCCGCGGCGCGGAAATCATGACCACACCATTCGGCGGCTTGATGCGCAGGTACATATTCTTGATGGGTTTACGCACCACCTGCACTTCCAGCCCATCAATCTTCATGCCGCATATTGTCCGTCCGCAGCACGACACAACCGCACTCCCCCAGCAAGGCACCACCCGCGACACGCCGTCTCTTACGCATTGACAAGTCAAAGGGAATCGGTATTATAGCTACTTGTGCGCTTTTAGAGCGTATGAATCGGGCCCGTAGCTCAGCTGGTTAGAGCGCATCCCTGATAAGGATGAGGTCGGAGGTTCAAGTCCTCCCGGGCCCACAGAAAAAAGTGAAGCGGCCCACGTGCCGCTCTTTTTTTCACTGGGGCTATAGCGCAGCTGGTAGCGCATCTGCTTTGCAAGCAGAGGGTCGCCGGTTCGAACCCGGCTAGCTCCACAGATAACCCTTGGAATCATGCCGATTCCAAGGGTTTTTATCTTTTCGCAACTAGCTTCTCAACATCCAATCCGATTCTAGTGCATCACAGACAAATTTCAGCGGCCTGTCAACCTTGTAATGATGCGAAACCGCATGCACAGAACCCATATTGACACCATGTCAACATAGGGATACACTATGCCGTGAGAGAACTTGACGCTGCGTCAATAAGCGGCGTCGGCGCTCGGAATCCGATGGAGAATCACGGAGCGCACCACATATCAGAAAGGACCGCTCATGCTGTTTCAGGTCTATGGCGGCAACGCCGTCTGCCAATGGATCGGCTGGATACTCGTCTTCTGCTGCCTTATCGGCGCCAACGAACTGGCTCGTCGCACCAAAACCGGCGGCATCGTCGCCTTCCTCGTCGTCCCGGCTGTGCTGACCGTCTACTTCATCACCATCTACACCGCCGCCGCAATGGGCGCCGACTGGGCACTCAACAACCCGACCTACGCGCACATGACCAGCTGGTTCCACTACGCCAAGCTCTACGCGGCCACCATCGGCTGCATCGGCTTTATGGCCCTCAAATACAAGTGGGGCTCTATCGGCAAATCCCACTGGTTCAAGTGCTTCCCGTTCGTGATCGTGGCCATCAACATCCTCATCGCCGTGGTCTCTGACTTCGAATCCGCCATCCGCGGCTGGGGCACCACCTGGATCTCCACTGAAGGCGTGACCCTCTACGGTGGCTGGCACAACGTGTTCAACGGCTTGGCCGGCATCCTCAATATCTTCTGCATGACCGGCTGGTTCGGCATCTACGCCTCCAAGAAGAAGGACGACATGCTCTGGCCGGACATGACCTGGGTGTTCATCGTGGCCTACGATCTGTGGAACTTCTGCTACACCTACAATTGCCTGCCCACCCACTCCTGGTACTGCGGCCTTGCACTGCTGCTGGCGCCCACCGTGGCCAACTTCTTCTGGAACAAGGGCGGCTGGATCCAGAATCGCGCCAATACATTGGCCATCTGGTGCATGTTCGCGCAGGTATTCCCGATGTTCCAGGACTACTCCGTGTTCTCCACCCAGTCCGTGAACAACCCGAACGTGAACCTTGCGGTGTCCCTAATCGCGCTAGTGGCCAACGTGTTGGCACTCGGTTACATCCTGCTGCGCGCCAAGAAGCAGGGCATCAACCCGTGGACCAAGGAAGTCTTCAAGGGCACCAAAGACTACGAGCAGGCCATCGCTCGCGCCGATGCATCGGAGTTGGTGGCGTAGGCCACATCCGCTCCACGCCACATCCTGAGCAATTTCTTGTCACCCCTTGACACCGTACATACAATATAATCGCCTTATTTGATAACCCAACCTCTAGGGAGAATTATGCTCACTGATGAGTACGTGAAGCGCGTGTACGACCAGGTCGTTGCTCGCGATGGTGACCAGCCGGAGTTCCTGCAGGCCGTCTACGAGGTGCTCGACACCCTGCAGCCGGTCATTGCCAAGCACCCCGAATACGAAAAGAACGGCGTTCTGGAGCGCCTCGTCGAGCCTGAGCGCGTGGTCAAGTTCCGCGTGGCCTGGGTTGACGACGAAGGCAAGGTGCAGGTCAACCGTGGCTACCGTGTGCAGTTCAACTCCGCCATTGGTCCATACAAGGGCGGTCTGCGCTTCCATCCGACCGTGAACGAGGGCGTCATCAAGTTCCTCGGCTTTGAGCAAATCCTGAAGAACTCCCTGACCACGCTGCCGATGGGCGGCGGCAAGGGCGGCTCCGACTTCAACCCGAAGGGTAGGTCCGACGCCGAGGTCATGCGCTTCTGCCAGGCCTTCATGACCGAGCTGTGCCGTCACATCGGCCAGTTCACCGACGTTCCCGCCGGCGACATCAACGTGGGCGGCCGCGAAATCGGCTACCTGTTCGGCCAGTACAAGCGCATCCGCGACGAGTACTCCGGCGTCCTGACCGGTAAGGGTCTGGAATTCGGCGGCTCCCTGGCCCGTACCGAGGCCACCGGCTACGGCGTCTGCTACTACACCGCCGAAGCCCTGCGCGTGCTGAAGAACGATTCCTTCAAGGGCAAGACCGTCGTGATCTCCGGCTCCGGCAACGTGGCTATCTACGCCGCGCAGAAGGCCGAGGAGCTGGGCGCCAAGGTCGTGACCGTGTCCGATTCCAACGGCTACGTCTACGATCCGAACGGCATCGACGTTGCTGTGGTCAAGCAAATCAAGGAAGTCGAGCGCGGTCGTATCAAGGAGTACGCCGAGCGTGTGCCGTCCGCCGAGTACCACGAGGGTTGCTCCGGCGTGTGGACCGTCAAGTGCGACATCGCCTTGCCATGCGCCACCCAGAACGAGATCAACGAGGAGTCCGCCAAGGTTCTTGTTGCCAACGGCTGCAAGGTGGTGTGCGAAGGCGCCAACATGCCGTCCACTCCGGAGGCCATTGAGGTCTACAAGAACGCCGGCCTGCTGTACGGCCCGGCCAAGGCTGCCAACGCCGGTGGCGTGGCCGTCTCCGGCCTGGAGATGAGCCAGAACAGCTACCGCCTGAGCTGGACCTTCGAGGAGGTCGACGCCAAGCTAAAGTCCATCATGGAGTCCATCGTCGCCAACTCCCTGGCTGCCTCCAAGGAATACGGCGAGGAAGGCGACCTGATGGCTGGCGCCAACATCGCAGGCTTCGTCAAGGTGGCCAACGCCATGGTCGCCCAGGGCGTGCTGTGATCCTCTGACAGACTGCCGCGATCGCAATCGCGAATAAACCAATCGGCCCCCGTCCTTCCACTCATGAGGGGCAGGGGCCGATGCTATTCAGCGTGGGACAACATACGATAATCGCTGTTTTTGCGATGTTGTCCCACGAGACTGTGGGACAACATCAGCATCAATCGATTGACTGTTCGATTGTCCCAACACAAGAAATCAGAATCGTTGGAATACCGCCATTCCTACGGTTATGCCATATCAGGCCACAACTATGGGAATGGGACAACAGCCAAAAATCGGCCTATTTTTCATCTTGTCCCACAGTATTCGGATTTGTGGCGGCGGATTCATCGTCTTCGGCACGCGCATCACCCGTATTCTTCGTATTCACCGCACCCTTCGACGCAGCATCCGAATCGGGCACGCCAGATACAGCATCATCACCCGCCACGGTTGCCGCACCCTCTTTGTCCGAATGTGCATTCGCGGCAGATGACTCAGCCGGTGCCGCAGCGACATCCGCCGCTCCATACACGGGCACAGCCGGGGCCGGCGCCACCGAAGATCAGGGCACAAAGTCCCAAGGCATGCGATGGGCGAACACCGCGAAGAGGAACAGGATAACGAAGCCGTAGAAGGTGTAGTGCATGATATGCGCGTTGTGTCCGAATCCGATAATGAACATAACCACCATTGCGCCCATAATCAGCGTGCGCAGAATGTAGAACACGGCGCGCGCGATTCCCTTGCGCGGCTTGGTTTCAATGGTCATGTGCGTATACATGCCGCCAAGCGTGCGGCCCTTATGCCCCAGCGGAATCAGGAACTCGAAAATGAGGAACGCCAGACTGGCTCCTATTGGCGCAAGGAAGTTCAGCCAACCAACGCCAACGGTCAGATGCCCACCGAACAGCATGAAATCACCGTTCTGCAAAGGCTCAGCCGCCCAGTAGAACAAGAACGTCACCAACAAGGTGAGCGGGACGTATACCAAGGCCACAAAAACCATATCGATGATGAACGTCACCAGACGATGCACCGCGCCAGGGTGTTCATTATACTCGCTGCGTTCGGGCATGTGGGCCATCGGCACCCACTTGCCGAACAACACGGCCACGGCGAGGCCCGTCATCGCACCCAACGTATTGGTCATCAGATCGTTGACGTCGAACTGACGGTAGGCGCACGGGTAGAGGCCCCAGAAACCGCTGAGCTGCGAGCTTTCGATGAACAACGATACGGCGAATCCGCCAATCAGCACCGCCCACCAACGCCAGCGCAGCCACCGAGTGAGCACGAAACCAAGCGGCATGAACAGCACCACGTTCATTACCAGCTGCAGTATGCCGCTCAATCCGCCGTTTTGGATGTCTGAGATGAAACGCAGCGGGTCAAGCTGTGGTGCGAACTGGCCGGCATTCGCCGCGCAGAACGCTTCCGGGTCATCCGGCATCGGATACAGTGTGAATGTAATCAAACCGAGCACATACAGTACCGTCAGATATGCGGCTCCCGCAGACAACAACTTCATACGATGGTGGCGATGGTACAGCCCAACCAGAATCGGCAAAGTAAGTACGGCCGAAAGAATCGGCCACATTACGATTGCAATAGTGAACGACGTCGAAAAATAACCCAAATACGTAAGCATCGTTCGTCATCATACGAAGCCGCCAGTAAACACGACATCATTCTGAAGGTGGAGAAAATCGCAATGCGAGTCACCACCGCGACCATGAGACTCCATGGATGACCGATCAACTCCCCGGCAGCGACACGTGCCCAACTATGAGCCTCCCGCAGATGGCCAATTGTTTTTCCGACAGCGTCAGAAATTTAGGAAAATAGCCCACTCGTCCTAAATTTTTGTCGTTCGCGGCAACTCAGTGACAGGATTTCAGGAAATCAGCCCCATGCCCCTAAATTTCTGTCACTGAGACAGAGTCAGTGACAAGATTTTAGGACGAAGCCGCTTATTTCCTAAATTATTGACGCTGAGGGCGGTTACCGGAATCCCGATAACTGCCCTCAGTGGTCTACAGGTCTACAACGGCAACTCCTCAACAGGAGCGCCGCGGCAACTCAGATGAGTTCGAGTGTCACATCCAGCTTGAGCGGCTGGTCGGCCGGCACCTGGAACTCGTCGTGAACCGGAGCACCCCACGTGTCGTCGCCACCGACGCCCATCTGGGCAGCCAGCAGACGCAGGAAGGTGTGGCGCGGCTTCGGCAGCTCATTCTGGTGCAGAGCATCCTCAAGCATCAGCGAGCTGTACGGCAGCAGGCTGGTGGCGAATCGGGTGCCGCCGGCTGCGGTCACGCGCATGCCGTGGCCGTATTCGTCGGTGATTTCCGCCCAACGCACCTGCTCATGGTTGCCGGTTTCCTGCGGCAGCAGGTACGGCGCGCAATCCTCGGCAGCGGTACGGGAGAAGACGCCCAACTTGGCGCCGTGCAGACGGTCGGAATAGGTTTCCTCCGGTCCCAGACCGTAGAAACGCAGGCGGTCGTACTGCTTGGGCAGGATCCATTCGAGACCAAATGCCGGCAGCGTGGCGGCATCCGCTTCGCCCGGGTACTCGACCGTCAGGTGCACGCGCAGTGCGGCGTCGACTTCATAGTGCACGGTGACTGGCGTGTGCTTGGCGTCGGCCAGTTCATAGCTGTAGGTGGCCTTCAATCCCTTGCCATCGGCAGTCTCCTCGACCGACGTACCGGTCACACGGGCATAGCGTCCGGCGGCCATCCACTGGGCGCGCTCGAAACCGGAACCGTTACCGCGATCATTGTCGGTCAGCGCACGGAAGGTAGTCAGGTTCGGGCGGCGAATCACCATTTCGCGGCCATCGCGCTTGAAAGAGACCATGCCACCCTGCGTCTTGGAGAGCAGCACTTCGCCAAAGTCGGTGTGAATACCGGCGTTGAAGCCATCGGCTGCCACTTCGGCATCGCCGGCAACAACGGCATCCGCGGCACCGTCATCGAACGAAACCGCGGCGACATACTGGCCGAAGGTCAGCTCGTAGCCGGCCGGAGCCCAGTCAGTGGCCTCAGCCAGACGCTGGTCGACCTCGTAGGTCACTTCGGCGCTGCCGGACAGCGCCACCAAATCGGTGACCTTCGGGAAGGCGATCGGCTCACGCACGGTCTCGCCGGCAGGCACATCGAAGCGGTAGTTGGCATGCCAACGCTCCGCACCGTCCACCAGCACTCGCGCGGTAAACAGACTAGAGGCAGTGGAAATAAACAGGTTGTCGTTAGTGATGGTCACACCGGACTCGTCCGGCACGAGCTTCACATTGGCATACAACTGCTTGACTTCCTGAGCCTTGGGGGAGGGGGTGCGATCGGCGAACATGACGCCATCGCCGCTGAACTCGTAATCGTTCGGACGGTCTTCGAAGTCGCCGCCGTAGGCCAGGCGCTCGGTGCCGTCGCCGCAGTCCTGCCACAAGGCCTGATCGACGTAATCCCAGATGAAGCCGCCCTGGTAGAGCGGGTAGCGCTCCAGTTCGGTGTACAGGTGCAGGCCGCCGGTGGAGTTGCCCATCGAGTGGCTGTATTCGCAGGAAATGTACGGCTTCTTGCCGTCCTCGCCGAGGTATAGCTTGACGATCTCATCAGGCTTGGCATACATACGGCTCATGATGTCTGTGGCGGCGCTGAATTCGGGGTCATTGAACGTGCCCTCGTAGTGCACCGGGCGGAACGGGTCGTTCTCGTGCACGAAGTCGCGCATCGAGTAGAACACGTCACCGCCGAACGCCTCGTTGCCCAGCGACCAGATCACCACGCTCGGGTGGTTGTAGTCGCGGCGCACCATGCTTGCGGTGCGGTCCACACAGGCGGCGCGCCATTCGTCCTTGCTGCCCGGGATGGCGCGTGCGGGCTGGAACACATCGCCCGGATCGGTCCAGCTGCCGTGGGTTTCGAGGTTCGTTTCGTCCAGCACATAGATGCCGTACTCGTCGCACAGCTCGTACCAGCGGGTCTCGTTGGGGTAGTGGGAGGTGCGCACGGCGTTGATGTTGAGGCGCTTGAACGAGTGGATGTCCTCAATCATGTCCGCTTCGGCAATCGTGCGGCCGGTGCGGGCATCGAATTCGTGGCGGTCGACGCCCTTGAACACAATGCGCTTGCCGTTGAGCTTCATCAGGCCGTCTTCGATGGCGAAGTGGCGGAAGCCGATGCGCTGCAGCACTGCTTCGATTACCTGACCGGCGGCATCGGTTGCCACCACCTGCAGGGTGTACAGCGTGGGCTCTTCGGCACTCCACGGGTTGACCTTGCCGACATTGGCCTTCACGGTCAACGTCTCGGCATCAGCTCCGGCAGTCAGCTTGCCGTGCCAGACAATGTTGCCGACAGCATCGAGCACTGTGGCGGCAACGGCGGCAGCAGTGCCAGCATTGCGCACCAGTGCGACGACGTCCAACGAACCTTCGCCAGTGGTGTGGTCGTAATCGGCCAGCACGCGCAGGTCGTTCACATGAACCAACGGCTGGGCTTCCAGCTCCACGGAACGGAAGATGCCGTGCAGACGCCAGAAGTCCTGGTCCTCGAGCCAGCTGGCGGACGAGAATTCAAAGCAAGCTACGGCCAACGTATTGACGCCGTCACGCAGAACATCAGTCACGTCGAACTCGCTGGGAGTAAAGGAATCCTCGGCATAGCCGATGAAAGCGCCATTGAGCCAGACGGCAATAGCCGTGGCCGCGCCTTGGAATGTCAACGTAACGCGACGTTTGGCGGCATCATCCGCAGCAGTCTTATTGGCCTCCAACACGGCAGCTGCCTTGGGTTCCAAAGAGAACTCATGACGGTACAGCGCCACGTGGTTATGCTTCGGCACATCCGGTGCCACTGGGCTCTCATGGCCGGACCACGGGTACTGCTGGTTGACATACTGATGATTCAGGAATCCCTTGGTCTCCAATGCGGAGGGAACTTCGATGGGGGAGAAGCCGGCAGCGTCGTATCCCGGCTGAGCAAACGCCGCCTCAGCAAGCTCGTTGTCCGCCAAATCAGCGAGATCCACCATCTGCACGCGCCATTGACCGTCCAGACTCTGCTTGAGATCCATGGCTTCGCCGCACTGGGGAGCGTGATCATAGAACTTGTGGCTGGAATGCGCGGCAAGCCGGTTGACGGCAAACACACGCGGGTCGGTAAGCCAGGCCTGAGAGAACTGCTGAGCTGACTGCAAGTTGGTCATAATGGTTTTCGCCTTTCCTTGCATCGAATTCGTCACGGCACCGTGACTGAACTAGTAAATAAAATGTTTACTAAATATAACCTGCATATCGATGAAAATCAAGCTCGGCAGTATCGCATGGTGCATCACCGCACAGTCTGACGCAGACCTATACGAGCTAGATACCAAGGAGCAGTAATCGTCACCGCAATCACATTGCGGACATTCCTAGTATCACTATTAGATAATGCATTTAGTTATGGTTTTACTTTGTATAGGTAACGCATTATCTTGTTCAACGACAGAAATAAGAGCCAACGCCGTCCGCCCCGCAGTCAGTATCACGGGAAATGAGAAAACACTGATGTCGTCATCAACTGCCGAACCCCAGAGAAAGTTTAATAAAGGCCGTCTTGCCGCCTTTGCATTCGGTAACTTCGGCCAGTCGCTGTTATACAACGCACCGAGCACCTACTTCATGGTCTTTGCCACCAACGCGCTGTTCGCCGGCGTCGACAAGACCACCGCCGCCGACATGACCCAGGCCAACATCACCACCTTCGAGGGCTTCGCCTTCTGGATGCCGCTGGCATTCATCATCATCGGCTTTCTGATCTTCGCCTTCTTCGTGAAGATCGACGAAAAGGCTCACGCCCGTATCGTGGCCAAGATCGAAGCCAACCTGCACGATGAGTCCGATGCCGCCAAGTACGGCAAGGACATCGCCAAGGCCGCGCTGCTCGGCAAGGAGTCCGCAGCCCGGTAAACCAAGTAACGCATAGGTAATGCCGTTAGCCGAATGTGGCTCAACAGCAAGCAGACATTGCCGCACAACACCGCCCGAATGATGCTATTCATTCGAGCGGTGTGTTGTTTTTCCGCCAACTGGCGCACATCTTTGCCGCACTCCGATTGATGTGCGCTACGATAGGTATCAGGTAAACATACATTACCAATTACCTAATGACGGGTAGTAATGCAGGAACAAGTACATAGTACGCAAACGGTGCAGAAAGAACATATCGGGCATACGCATGGTCACTATCAGAGAAATCGCTCAACGGGCCGGATTCTCGCCGGCAACCGTGTCACGCCTGCTCAACGGCGATCCGACGTTCTCCGTCAAAGAAGAGACCCGCCGCAAGATTCTGCAGGTCTGTGAAGAACTCGGTTACGAAACACAGGAAAGGCGACTGGTGGCTCCGCACGATATCGCCGTACTGGACGCCATTCCCAGTGATGAGGAGCTGAGTAACGCCTATTACAGCGAGCTGCGCAGCACCTTGATCGCCACAGCGCAGCAGATGCATATCACCCTGTTGTTCTACACCGATATCAATAAGCTCATCGACAACAGCACCCAGTATGACGGCTTCGTATCCATTGGCCCTGAGCTGCATTCCTATGAGAGCTTGGAGCGGCTTCACGAAGTACTACCCCACGGTGTGTTCATCGATGTGAACCCGGCTCCGAACCTGTTCAGCTCCGTGCAGCCGGATCTGCCGCAAACCATACTGGACGCCTTAAGCGAAGCCAGAGCCCGCGGCATGACCAGAATCGGATTTATCGGCGGCGAAGGCCGCATGATGGGCACCTACGAGTACCCCGAAGACATCCGTACGATGGCATACCGCGACTGGTGCGAACGCCTTGGCCTGGAAACCGCAGGGCTGATATTTACCGGCGGCCAGGTCAGCGTGGAAACCGGCCGCAAGCACGGCGAAACGATTGTGGCCAAGCTCGGCAGCAATATGCCTGACTGCTTTATCGTGGCCACTGATTCCCTGGCTGTGGGCGTGATTCAGGCCTTTACCAAGGCCGGCATTTTGGTGCCGCGCGATGTCAGCATCATCAGCATCAACAACCAGTCCATCGCCCAGTACATTTCACCGCCGCTGACCACGTATGCCATCGATCAGACGGCATTAGCCAGAAACGCGCTGCTGATGCTTTCCCAGTCGATCAGTTTCAATGATGACATCACCTGCCACACCATGCTCTCGACCAAGCTGGTCGCCCGCGAAAGTTTTGTGCCGGCCAAGCACTAATGACTATGAATATACGAAACTCCCCTCAGTCCATGAATCGGACTGAGGGGAGTTTTGTTGGTATAGCTAAAACTCAGTCATCGCCGAGGGTGACGTGCACGCCACCGACCAGCGAGCTGACCACGTTGTAAATCAACGCAATAATGGTGGCCAGAATGGTGAAAATCACCACTTCGATAATGGAGAAGATGGTCACACCAGACACCACGGTGGTCAGGGACAGCACATTCTTCAGATCAAGACCGCCAGCATCCAAGCCAGTGGAAGAAACAATCTGGGTAATCTGACTGAATACACCGACCAAATCGAGCAGCAGCCAGACGACGGCTGCGGCGACAATCTGGATAATGGCGCCGGCAATCGAAAGCATGAATGTCACCTTGGCCACGGACCATGCATCCACACGGGTCAGGGACAGGCTCATGCGGCGGGCGCGTGGAGTGCTGCGACGAGCTGCCGGACGAACAGTCTTCGGGCTGCTGGTAACCTCTTCCGGCTCGCTGGAAACAGAACGGGCCTTGCGCGGTGCCTCCCGAACGGGTTCAGGTGTCACCACATCATTCACCGTATTGCCGATATTGGGCTGAATCACCTCGGACTCGTTGTTGTTGAACTGATCGTTCATCGTTTCTCCTTAAGAGCCTGCTGGTAGCCTCTGCTGTTAGTGAGGCTACCAGCCTTTCGGGACTCGGCTCACGCCTCGTCCACGTTGTTCACATTCTCACCGGATTGTGCGGTCTCGTTGGACTCGTTCACCGGTTCGGCGGGGGACTGGCCTGCTTCGGCAGTGCCGTTGTCGGCGACCTCCTCTTCGGGGTCATCCTTTTCTTCGTTGCGTGCGATGGAAAGGATTTCGTCGCCCTTATCAGGCTTGGCGAAGGTAACACCCTGGGTGTTGCGCCCGGTGCGCTTGACCTCGTCCACGTTGGAACGAATCACCTTGCCGGACTTCATGATGGCCATGACCTGATCGTCTTCGGACACCACGAGCGCGCCGACCAGAGAGCCGCGGCCTTCGACCAGCTGCACGGCCTTGATGCCCAGGCCGTTACGGCCCTGCAGGCGGTATTCGCTGATGGCCGTACGCTTGGCGAAGCCTTCGTTGGTCACTACGAACAGATCCTTGTCGGAGTCGCCCCATACCACATCCATGGCCAGTAGCTCGTCGCCCTCGCGGAACTTCATGCCCTGCACACCGGCAGTCTGACGACCCATCGGGCGCAGCTGCTCATCGTTGGCCTGGAACTTCAGGCTCATGCCGAGCTTGGAGACCAAGATGATGTCATCCTCGGCGTTGCACAGCGCGGCACCGATCAGCTCGTCGGCATTCTCGCCGTTCTCGTCGGCCATCAGGCGCACAGCGATGAGGCCGCCCTGACGCGGGGAGTCGTACTCGGCCAGCGGGGTCTTCTTGACCTTGCCGGAACGGGTGGCGAGCACCAGATACTTGGCCACCTCGTAGTTCGGGATGGACAGCACGGCCTGGATGGACTCGTCGGGCGCGAATTGCAGCAGGTTAGCCACGTGCTGGCCCTTGGAATCACGAGAACCCTCGGGCAGCTCATAGGCCTTGATGCGGTAGACGCGACCCTTGTTCGTGAAGAACAGCAGCCAGTTGTGCGTGGAGGTCAGGAAGAAGTGATCCACCACGTCGTCCTCGCGCAGCTTGGTGCCCTTGATGCCCTTGCCGCCACGGTGCTGGGCGCGGTATTCGTCGGCCTTGGTGCGCTTGATGAAGCCGGAGTGGGTCACGGTGACCACCACGTTCTCTTCGGCGATCAGGTCTTCGACGTTCATCTCACCGGAGAACGGCAGGATCTTGGTACGGCGTTCGTCACCGTACTTGCCCACAATCTCGTCGAGTTCGTCACCGATGATCTTGCGTTGGCGTTCCGGCTTGGCAAGAATGTCGATGTAGTCGGCGATCTTGCGCTGCAGTTCCTCGTGTTCGGCCACGATCTTGTCGCGGTTCATGCGGGTCAGCGTGCGCAGCTGCATGGCTAGGATGGCATCGGCCTGCACCTGATCGATGTCCAGAAGCTCCATCAAACCGGTACGGGCGGTATCGGTGTCTTCGGAGGCTCGGATCAGGGCGATGACCTCGTCCAGCATGTCGAGAGCCTTGAGGTAGCCCTGCAGGATGTGGTCGCGTTCCTCGGCTTCACGCTTCAGGTATGCGGTACGGCGGGCGATCACGTCGAGCTGGTGGTTCACCCAATGGCGGATGAAGGCGTCCAGGCTCAGCGTGCGCGGCACGCCGTCGACCAGGGCCAGCATGTTGGCACCGAAGGTCTGCTGCAGCTGGGAGTGCTTGTACAGGTTGTTCAGCACCACCTTCGGCACGGCGTCACGCTTCAGCACCAATACGAGGCGCTGGCCTGTACGGCCGGAGGTTTCGTCGCGCATGTCGGCGATGCCCTGAATCTTGCCGTCGCGCACGGCCTCACGAATGGAGACGACCAGACGATCCGGGTTGACCTGGTACGGCAGCTCGGTGACCACCAGGCACATGCGGCCGTTGATCTCCTCAGTGTTGACCACGGCACGCATAGTGATGAGGCCACGGCCGGTGCGGTAGGCCTGTTCGATGCCCTTGTGACCGAGGATGGTGGCGCCGGTGGGGAAGTCCGGTCCCTTGATGATGCGAATCAGGTTTTCCAGCAGCTCTTCGCGGCTGGCGTCCGGATGCTCAAGCGCCCAGTGCACGCCTTCGGCCACCTCGCGCATGTTGTGCGGCGGAATATTGGTGGCCATACCCACGGCGATGCCGGCGGAGCCGTTGACCAGCAGGTTCGGGAAGCGGGCCGGCAATACAGTCGGTTCCTGGGTTTTGCCGTCGTAGTTGGGCACGAAGTCGACGGTGTCCTTGTCGATGTCGCGCACCATTTCCATGGCCAGCGGGGCCATACGGCATTCGGTGTAACGCATGGCGGCGGCAGGGTCGTCGCCAGGGGAACCGAAGTTACCCTGACCGTCGACGAGCAGGTTGCGCATCGACCAGGACTGGGCCATGCGCACCAAAGTGTCATAGATGGCGGAGTCGCCGTGCGGATGGTATTTACCCATGACGTCGCCGACCACGCGGGAGCACTTGTTGTAGCCGCGGTCGGGGCGATAGCCGCCGTCGTACATCGCGTAGATCACACGGCGGTGCACGGGTTTCATGCCGTCGCGCACGTCCGGCAGAGCACGTTCCACGATGACGGAAAGGGCGTAGGCTAGGTAGGATTCGCGCATCTCCTGCTGCAAATCCTTGCGCTGGATGCGTTCGCCGCTTTCCATCAGACCGTAGTCAGTGGTGTCCGCTTCCTGCGGGCTCAACGGCTCCATCGAGCCATCCGGGGTGAACTGTTCGTCACCGGTGTTGTTTGTTTCGTCTGCCACTTATACCGTTCCTTTAGTCCTATCTGGCTCCCCTCTCTGAGGGGGAGCTGTCAGCGAAGCTGACTGAGGGGAGTCCATGTCGCAGTGACTGCTCCCCTCAGTCTCACTGCGTTCGACAGCTCCCCTCAAAGAGGGGAGCCAAGGAATTGTGTCCTCCGCTTGCGGAGGATTCCTTTACGCGTCGATCCAACGCACGTTCTTGGCGTTGCGCTGGATGAAGAGGCGGCGCGGTTCCACTTCGTCGCCCATCAGCATCGAGAAGGTCTCGTCGGCTGCGGCCGCATCCTCGATGTGTACCTGCTTCAGAATGCGGTGTTCGGGATCCATGGTGGTTTCCCACAGCTCCTGATAGCTCATCTCGCCCAGACCCTTGTAGCGCTGAATGCCTTCGCCCTTGGGCAGCTGGCGGCCGTTGGCCTTGCCTTCGGCAAGCACACGGTCACGCTCGGCGTCGGTGTACACGAAGTCGTGCGGACCCTTGGTCCACTTCAAGCGGTACAGCGGCGGCATGGCCACGTACACGTAACCGGCGGTGATCATCGGACGCATGTAGCGGAAGAACAGCGTCAGGTTCAGGGTGGCGATATGCGCACCGTCCACATCGGCATCGGCCATGATGATGACCTTGTGATAGCGCACCTTGGAGATGTCGAAGTCTTCGCCGTAGCCACCACCGACCGCGGTGATCAGCGATTCGATGGTGTCGGACTTCATCATACGGTCCAGGCTGGCACGTTCGGTGTTGAGGATCTTGCCTCGCAGCGGAAGGATGGCCTGTGTGATCGGGTTGCGGCCCTGAATGGCGGAACCGCCTGCGGAATCACCCTCCACGATGAACAGCTCGCACTCTTCCGGGTTGGAGGACTGGCAGTCCTTGAGCTTGTCGGGCATGCCGGCGGACTCGAAGATGGACTTGCGGCGGGTGTTTTCGCGGGCCTTCTTGGCGGCCAGACGGGCACGGGAGGCTTCGATGGCCTTCTGAATGATGTTCTTGGCCTCGGCAGGGTGGGCGTCGAACCAGTCGCCGAGCTTGTCGGTCATCACGCGCTGCACAAAGGTCTTGGCTTCGGAGTTGCCGAGCTTGGTCTTGGTCTGGCCTTCGAACTGCGGGTTGGTGAGTTTGACGGAGATCACGGCCGTCAGGCCTTCGCGCACGTCGTCGCCGGACAGGTTCTCGTCCTTGTCTTTGAGGATGGCCTTGTCACGCGCGTAACGGTTGACCAGCGAGGTCAGTGCCGCACGGAAGCCCTCCTCGTGGGTGCCGCCTTCGGTGGTGGAAATCGTGTTCGCAAAGGTGTGCACAGCCTCGGAGTAGGCGGTAGTCCACTGTATGGCGAGTTCAGCGGAAATGCCGAGCTTGAGGTCTTCGGCCTCGAAGCTGATGACATCCTCTTCCACCGGTGTGGCCTTGCGCACCTTGACCAGGTAGTCGACGTAATCCTTGATGCCGTTGAGGTACTGGTAGGTGACGGTTCGGTGCTTCTCACCGGGCTCGCCTTCGGCGTCGCCGGCCACTTCGTCGCCGGCCTGGTCAGTGACGCGTTCGTCGGTCAGGCTAAGCTTCAGGCCCTTGTTCAGGAAGGCCATCTGTTGGAAGCGGGAACGCAACGTCTCGAAATCATAGATGGTGGTTTCAAAGATCTTCGGGTCGGCCCAGAAGGTCACGGATGTACCGGTGGATTCGCCCTCGGCCATCGGCTCACCCTGCTTCAGCGGCGCAACCGGATGTTGGTCGACATAGGTCTGGGTCCAGTGGAAGCCCTGACGGCGCACTTCGATGTCCACGTGAGTGGACAGGGCGTTCACCACGGAGATGCCCACGCCGTGCAGACCGCCGGACACCGCGTAGCCGCCGCCACCAAACTTGCCGCCGGCGTGCAGCTTGGTCATCACGGTTTCAACACCGGAGACGCCTTCGCCAGGAACCTCATCAACCGGAATGCCTCGGCCATCGTCCACCACGCGGATACCGTTGTCCGGCAGGATAGTGACTTCAATATGGCTGGCATATCCAGCCAGCGCCTCATCGACCGAGTTATCGACGATTTCGTAGACCAAGTGGTGCAAACCACGCGGACCGGTGGAGCCGATGTACATACCTGGACGGATACGCACGGCTTCAAGACCTTCAAGCACTCGAAGGTCAGAGGCCTCATAATGCTCGGGAGCCATGGATTCGTCAAGCTCGCCTTCGGTCAATTCCGCATTGTTGATGCGTTCCGCAGCCGCCTTCAGCTGCTCCTCTTTGCTGGTTTCTTCTGCCAACAGGCTTCCTTCCGTGACTACGGGGTCAACCTCTGTAATGAAGGTCATTTGCAGAGGCGATATGGCTTATGAGGCCCGTAAAGGGCTCTTCCAGCCATTTGACCATATTGCATGTGATTCTACTCGTCTACTACGACGAGCGCCATAGCGGGGCTTCTACGAATTTCCCCTATTCTAGGTTGTTATCGACGCCGGGCCCATTTCCGGCTGTATCCGACCGCCGGACCGGTGACTCTGATTTCGTTGATGGTCAGTCCTTTGAGATTCCTGCGAATGGTATCGGTCAATTGCGGAATCAAATAGGTCAGTTGAGTGGCCCACACTGTGGATTCGGCACGAATAGTCAAGACTCCATCGGTGAAATCAGCGACTGCCGAATGATTGGCGATTGCCTCGCCTACCACCTGATCCCAATGGTTGCGCAATTGCGCCAATTTCATGTTCGCAGCCCATACGCCACCGCCTGCGATTGAGCTCATCACGCTGCCCAACTCGGCCGGATCACGGCCGGGCTTGCCGAAGTTCTCAAAGGCTTCCTCGCGTCTGCGGCGTCGGTCTTTCAGTATCGCCCCGCGGTGAGAGAGACGTTCAAATATTTCTGCGGGTAGTTTGGTTTCGTCCACATGCAGCTGACAGGCAATGGGAGGCTTCATGATTGTGCCTCGCTCCCGCCCCCAGACTGCGCGGCGGATGACATCAATTGCGCAATATCAAGCACATTGTCCGATTCATGCGTGGGCACATCGCCTTCTGACGCCACGGTGATAAGCACCTGATTTTGCCGGCGCGCAAAATCCAGAATCTGGGTACGACGGTTGTCGTCAAGCTGGGCGAACACATCATCAAGGATAACGATGGGCTTAAGGCCCAATCTCTGGCGTATCACTTGGAATAGCGCCATTTTCAAGGCCAGCGCCATGGTCCACATCTCGCCGTTCGAGGCGAATTCGCGGGCTGGCATATCAGCAAGATTCAGGGTCAAATCGTCACGTTGAGGGCCGATAAGATTGACGCCTCGAGCCACTTCTCCAGGGTAGATGCGCTGGAAATGTTCACTGATGCTCAATCGTGGATCGTCTTGCATCAGCACTTCGTCAAATGACGGCGCATACGTCAGGCTGACGGTGTCATCGTTGCCAGTCAACTCAGCGTACAGCGCGGCAAACGGCTCAGCCAGCAAGTCGATGACTCTCGCACGCATACGGGTCAGTTCCACACCTGCTTCGATAAACTGTCCGGTCCATATTTCCAAACCGCTTAATACGGCATCCACCGGTTGCCCGGTATTCGCGCTGGCGCCAAGCTGCTTCAGCAACGTGGCGCGCTGCTTGCCGATGCGTGTGAATTGATGCAACGACTGCATATAGCCGGGTTCCAGCAGGGCTCCGGCTTGGTTGAGCAACGTTCGCCGGGCACCAGGATCACCCGATACCAATCTCTGGTCTTCAGGAGTAAACGAAACGCTGGGAATGCGGCCGATGATATCGCGTAAATAGAGCGAGGTTCCTGAATTGATGCGTGCCCGATTCGCGCCGCGAGCATGAATCGATGCCTCATACGTGGTGCTTTGCCCATCGTCGTCTACTACGTTGGCGCGAATAGTGGCAGTGGTTTGGCCGCGTTCGATAAGCGGCAGCATGCTGGAGGCACGATGACTAGCTCCGGTGGAGAGCACTTCAACGGCCTCCACCAGATTGGTTTTGCCCAAGCCGTTCTTGCCGACCAGGATATTGACTCCTGGTACGAAATCGACCACTACCTGACTCCATGAGCGGTAGTGGTCGAGTGCAAGACGGGAGATATGCATGTGCAGTATGTGAGAGATTCTGCGTCAGCTGTTAAAGCGCATCGGCACCAGCAGGTAGCGGTAGTCCATCGATTCATCGGAATCGGCTTCCTGCTGCCCGTTGAATTCCACCGGCTTGACCGGTGTGGTCATCTTGATGCGTACAAACGGCTCGGCAATCGCGGACAAACCTTCCTTGAGGTAGGACGGGTTGAATGCCACGGTGATTTCGTCGCCATCCATATCGATATCGAGTGTTTCATTGGCTTGCGCTTCGTCGGCGGAACCGGCGGACAAGGCGAGCTCCTGACCGGTGAACATCATGCGGATCGGGGCGTTGCGCTCGGCGACTAGAGCCACACGGCTAATGGCGTCAAGCAGATCTTGCTTGTTCACTACGGCCTGAATCGGGTATTCATCGGCGAACAAGCGGTCGACAGCCGGGAACTCACCGTCGATGAGCTGCGAAGTGGATACGCGACCGGCATTTTCAAAACCGAGCAACGTGGGGTTATCGGCATCGAAATCAAGGCGGATGTTCTGGTGTTCGTCCAGAGAACGAGCCACGTCCTTGAGCAAAGAGCCACGCACTAGGGTGATGGTGTCCACGTTGGCGTCTTGCGGGGTCCAGGTGAACGTGGCACGAGCCAAACGGAAGCGGTCGGTGGAGGTCATGATGACTTTGTCGTCCTGGAACTGCATGCGCACGCCGGTCAGTACCGGACGGTTTTCTTCGCGGGAGACGGCGACGGATGCCTGGTTCACGGCTTGGACGAAAGTTTGGGCATCAACTTGGCCAAGCATAGGCGGCACAACCGGCAAATCAGGGTATTCGGCATCGGGCATGAGCTGCAACGTGAACTTCGACTTGCCAGAGGTGATGGTTAGCGTGGAGCCATCGGTGGTCAGGTAGGTTTTTTCGGAACGCAGCGACTTGGTGATATCAGCCAGAAGCTTGCCCAGAACCAGAGCGGAACCGACTTCATCAACACCAGCTTCGATGTGGTGACGAGCGGAAATCTCGTAATTGAATGCAGAGAACTGCAGGGTGCCGTCAATGGCTTCAAGTTTTACGCCAGCGAGAATTGGGTTGGAGGGACGAGCGTCAATGACGCGGGAGGTCCAGGCCACGGCATCAGCCAATGCGGCGGTATCGATTTCGACTTTCATGTCAGGTTGTTCCCTTCGTCGGTTTTGCTGAAGAACATTCTAGCGGTTGGTTGGTTCTTTTGCTTGCGTGCTTGATGCGGCCGATTATCACCATGACGGTGATCTTATGTATGCAAGTAAGTAATCGTCGTAATAAGTGCGGTGGATAGTGTGGATAAGTGGATGGAGGGCTACTGCGCTAACGGCTTATCCACTGGGGAGCGTTGTGGATAACTTCTGTATAGCGTGTGGATAAATAGGCGACTTATCCACAGGAAAAAGTCAATTGTTAAGTTTTCCACACAGAAGGCCATGTTATGCACCAATTTTCCACCGAAAAATAGTGGGTAATCCACGAGTTATCCGCCGAGTTTGCCCACATTTGTGAACAACTATGTGGATAACTTTCATGATTATTGGGTCTTTGTACGGCGTGTTGAACATGATTATCGGCGAGGAGAATCGATTCTGAGGACGGTTTTCGGCACTTTTTCTGGCTCGGTTTGAAAAAATGCCAAAATCGGTCTTCAGGAACGATTCTCTCGGATATGCGCAGATATAAAAAATGGCTCCCGTAAAGGAAGCCATAGGCATACTCAGTCTGCGTTCTGCTTCAAACGCACAGTCAGTTCCATAACGTAGTTATAGATTTCCTGTTTCTGCTGCATTTTGTCGCCAATACGGGTGCAAGCATGCATTACCGTAGTGTGATCGCGACCTCCAAACACCTCGCCGATATCCATCAGGCTCATGCTGGTCATCTCGCGAGCGAGATACATGGCTATCTGTCGGGGAATCACCACGTTCTTGGTACGTGATGAGCCGACGATATCCTCAAACGTCAAGTGGAAGTACTTTGCCACTTGACCGATGATGTCGGTGGGCTTGATTTCCACATCGGTGGTAAAGAAGTCTTGAAGCGTTTGCTCCGCCAAAGCGCGGGTCACCGGCTGGTTGCTCAGCGAGGCAACGGCGGTGACGCGGGTCAGCGCGCCTTCCAATTCACGTATATTCTCCGTGAAACGTTCGGCAATAAGATCCAGAACGTCATTGGGAATCTTCGATCCGTTCATTGCGGCAATCATGCGCAGAATGGCGATACGTGTCTCCAAATCCGGCGGCTTGACATCCACGGTCAGGCCGGATTCAAAGCGGGAAATCAGTCGAGCCTCAAAACCTTTCAGGTTTTTTGGAGCCACATCAGACGCAATGACAATGCGTTTATTCGCTTGATGCAGCGAATTGAACGTATGGAAGAACTGATCCAGAGTGGCTTCCTTGCCGCCTAGGAACTGAATATCATCAATAAGCAGCACATCTACCTGGCGATATCGGCGGTTGAATTCCGCTATCTGGCCCTGACTCTGATTGGTATTTTGCAGAGCGTCAATAAAGTCGTTGGTGAATTCCTCGGAAGTGACGTATCGAACCTTCAGGCCGGGATCCTTTACCAAGGCGTAATTGCCGATGGCGTTGAGCAAATGTGTTTTGCCCAAACCGGAACCGCCATAAATACACAACGGATTGAAATCCTGGCCTGATCCCTCTGCCACAGCCAATGCAACAGTTCGCGCGAAGCGATTAGAGTCACCGGGAACAAACGAATCGAAAGTGAAACTCTTATTGAGATGAGTTTCCGGATCGCGATTCATTTTTTGCTGCGGCACAGAGAACTGCTGTTCAACAGCAGGAATCACAGGTTCCGGCGCGCCATACGGTTCCTTGCCGAAATCAGTGAGAGTCGGCGAAGCATTCGTTGGATAAGGGGAGACCGGTTGCGGTTCACTGCGCGGCACTACTTTGAACGCGGGGAACATGTTCTCACCGGTTGCGGTGTGCAGTGCTTGCAACAATGATTCGTTGAGATTGCCTTGAATGGCCTGCAGTGTGTCATTGTTATCCACACACAGCACGATGGTTGAGCCGAACACACCTTCAGGAACTATTCCCTCAAGCCATCCCTTCTCTCGTGCGGTCAGAGTGCTGTTGCGCTTAAGAAGGGTAAGTGTGTTTGACCAAATATGGGCAGCTTCGATTGTGGGGTCACCGGAAACATCAACCATGGTCGGCCCCTTCTGAACTACTCAACGAATGAATTACGTAGATAATGTTTACTCCGATGTGAGGAAGTTATCCACCGAGTCGCGTGTTGGAATTGCTCAAATGTGAATAACATACATGTAATTTGTGGATAACTTTTGGGGTGAAATGGTTGAGTTTATGCCGATTCAAAGAGGTGAGCCGAGATTGCCTCGACGTGTCGAAATGTGAAAACTCTTGACGTATTTTGACTTGAGGGTAGGGGTGAGAGTAGGTTGATATAGCTTGACTCACGTGAGAGCAGCGCGAAGCGTTGCCAAATAGACCTAGGAGCAATTGATATGAAGAGGACGTTCCAGCCGAACAACCGTCGTCGTCACATGAAGCACGGTTTCCGTGTGCGTATGCGCACTCGTTCCGGTCGCGCGCTGATTAACCGTCGCCGCGCCAAGGGCCGCAAGAGCCTGTCCGCCTGATCCCTCGGATCAGTTCCTCGAGGCTGTCGAGGTGGAGCGGCTGCAAAGCCATCGTGATTTCGTTGCCGTACTTAAACGCCGGCGCAAAGTGGGTGGCAAAGACATCATTGTGCATTACCTGATGCGTAATGATCATCAACCTGATGATCGGACGACGTATCGTCGTCTGGGTTTGGCTGTCTCCAAATCGGTGGGCAATGCGGTTACCCGTAATACGGTGAAGCGCAGGTTCAGGGTTCTGGCTAAGGCTCATGAAGAGAGCCTGCCGCCTTACTGCGATATCGTGGTGCGCGCAAAACCAAGTGCGGCATCCGCATCGTTCTCATCGTTGGATGAGCAGTTTGCCACCGGCTTTGCCAAAGTGGCTCGTAAGGCGGAATGACACATGTCTACTTCCATCAGGGCGGTAATGATTCGTGGTGTGCGTTGGTACCAGCGTCACATTTCTGCGAACCGACCGCCCTGTTGCAAGTATTACCCAACATGTTCAAACTATGCCATTGAGGCTTTTGAACGGTATGGCGCTTGCAAAGGCGGAGTGCTTGCCGTATTGCGATTGCTTCGTTGCAGGCCGTGGAGCCGTGGGGGAATTGACGACGTGCCGCAGCGTTATTCCATTTTTTATCGATTTTCGTGGTCGAAGGCTCATGAGGAGCCTCGACTGACGCCATTGGCCACAACCCAAAGAGAGGCCCAACGATGATCAATCAAAACCAATTCCTGCTGGATAGCGGGTTCTGGGGATTCCTGTACAAGATTCTGACCCCTGTTGAGTGGCTGCAGACTTGGATCATGAAGATCGTGCATGACTTCTTTGTCATGTTGGGCATGAGCCCGGTCGGCGTCTCCTGGATTCTTGCCATTATCATCCTGGTGCTGGTGGTGCAGGCGTGTATCTTCCCGCTGTTCTACAAGCAGATGAAGTCGATGCGCAAGATGCAGGCATTGGCGCCGAAGATGCAGCGCATTCAGAACAAGTACAAGGGCAAGACGGATCAGGCTTCCAAGGAAGCCATGAGTCGTGAGACCATGAAACTATACCAGGACAATAACGTCAATCCGGCAGGTTCCTGCCTGCCGATGCTCATTCAGGGCCCGGTGTTCATGTCCATGTTCTACACGCTGTCCGCCATTCCATACATCGCCAACGGCAAGCGAGATCCGCTCGGTGCCTTTGATGTGGCCACTGCCAAGCAGTTCACCCAGACCGATGTGTTCGGCATTGTCAGTGTGACCGATAACTTCACCCGCGCAGCTACTGCCGGCAAGGTGGTCATCGGTGTCTTTGTGTTCCTGATGTGCTTCTGCTTGTGGCTCATGCAGTACATCAACATGAAGCGCAACATGGCAGCTGCTTCGATGAACAAGCAGACCGAGACCATGCAGAAGGCCATGCTGTGGCTCTTCCCGGTGATGTACATCTTCTCGGGTGCTTCCTTCCCGTTCGCCGTGTTGGTGTACTGGCTGACCAACAACGTTTGCAACTTGTGCCGTACGCTGTGGCAGGTGTATTGCTTCCCGACTCCAGGTTCTCCTGCCGCAGAAGATAAGGAAAAGCGTGACCATCGCAACGAGAATGCTCGTCGTGAAAAGGCCGGTCTTCCTTCCCTTGAAGAGGAGGCTTTGGCTAAGGCTAAGGAAGAAGCCGCGCGTAAGGCGAGCCAAGGATTCCAGAGGCAACAGCCGGTTCGTAGGCGCAAAAAGAAATAATGAGGACGGGGGCGTGTTCGATGTTTCACGTGAAACATCGAACACGCCCCGACACTAACCAATCCTGTTCGGGGGAGCAGGGCTTAGACTTGAGAATCAGACCTGACATGAAGGAGTAGCGTATGGCACAGGATGACGTGAAGTCGATTGATCAGCTCAACGAAGAGGCTGACATCGCTGCCGATTACCTTGAAGGCTTGCTGGATATCGCCGACTATGAGGGCGATATCGAAATGGGTGTTCGTAACAACCGCCCAACTGTTCAGATCGTCGCTGATGACGATACGGACATCAAACATCTGATTGGTCGCAATGGCGAAGTGGTTGATGCGTTGCAGCAGCTTACTCGTCTGGCTGTGCAGCAGAAGACCGGCGAACGTTCCCACCTGATTGTGGACGTGGATGGTTTCCTGAAGCGTAAACGCCAGCACCTGCGCGATGTGGCTCTCGATGCTATTGATGCCGTTAAGGAGAGCGGCGAACCGATGGATCTGAAGCCGATGAATTCCTTTGAGCGTAAAGTCGTTCATGACGTAGTGCGTGATGAAGGTCTGAAGTCTCGCTCCCATGGTGAAGAACCGCATCGTTATGTGACCGTATATCTTCGTAGCAAGAACGAAGATAACGTCGAAGAAGAAGAGGTCGACGATCAGGAGTGAGTATACACCTGCACCACAAAGGTATATGCTGAAGTTTTCTGTGCGGTGATATGTGAGGCGTCGTTATAAGCGGCGCCTCAAGTTATGCCACATGTTTCACGTGAAACATAGGAGGGGACTGTCATGGTGGATGAGTTACAGGAATCGCCGGTGCTGGCCCGTGTATTGGGGGATGCTTTACCCCGATTAGAGAGATTTCATGACAAGCTCTCCCAAGAGGGAGAACCTCGCGGCTTGATTGGACCTCGTGATGTGGACATTATTTGGGAACGTCACATTCTCAATTCCGCAGCGATAGTTCCTTATGTGCGCGAGGCCACAGATGGAGCTCGTTTTAGAACCGTTGCTGACGTTGGCAGTGGTGGAGGTTTCCCTGGGCTGGTGACGGCGTGTTGCTTGCCGGAGTGCAGTTTTACGCTGATTGAACCGATGGAACGCCGTGTTGAATGGCTTGCCGAGTGCGTTGATCTGATGGGGTTGAAGAATGTATCTATTATCCGTGGTCGTTCCGATGAAGTGATCAATAGGGTTCGCAAGCGCGAGATGCATCCTTTTGCAGTGGTGACCTGCCGTGCAGTGGCACCGATGACCAAGCTTTCTGGATGGACATTGCCTCTGCTGAAACCCACCGGTCGGCTTATTGCGCTCAAGGGTCGTTCGGCACAAGCGGAACTGGACAAAGCCAGTGGCCAGATTTCACGCTATGGTGGCCGTCGTCCCCGAGTGGTGGAAGCGGAGGTCGGTCCAGGTCTGGAACCGACACATGTGGTAATTGTTGACAAACGTTGATGATGGTAGCGATGTTGAAGTTATCCACATTTGTACTTCATCAATTGAGTTATCCACAACTCTATCCCCTATGGTGGGTATCGGTGAAAACCGTTGAAAAACCTCACTTTTGCGATGGTGGATTGTAGATGTGACCGTTGTGGTTATCCACTTGTCCACACTTATCCACAATAGGGGATAGGGGATGTGGATAACACAAATCATGTCCATACGAATAGGAACACTGGAACGTACATTGAATAAGGAGGAACGATGACAGCAGACGATCATCATGACGCAATGATGGAATCGCCTTCCGAAACCCTCCGTCGTATTTTTGATGGGCAGAGTTCTGCGCTGGGTAGTCAGATGGCCGACGAAAGCTCCCGATATGACGCTTTGACCCATGCCTCCTTTCCCAAGCCGAAACGGACACGCTTGATCGCCGTGGCCAATCAGAAAGGCGGCGTCGGTAAGACCACGTCGACGGTAAACCTTGCCGCAGCGCTGGCTCAGCACGGAGCGCATGTGTTGGTCATTGATATGGATCCCCAGGGCAATGCGTCAACGGCATTTGCTGTTTCACATTCTTCAGGAGATAGGTCGATTTATGATGTAATTGAGGGGCGGGCGGAAATCGCTGATGTCATCACGACAAGCGCTGATTTTCCTTCGCTCGATGTGGTTCCTGCGTCCATCGATTTGAGCGGTGCCGAACTTGAAGTGGCGGACTTACCGAATCGTAACACGTTGCTGAAAGAAGCGCTCGATCGTTTTCTGGAACAGACAGATACCGCGTACGATTACGTGTTCATCGATTGTCCTCCGAGCTTGGGTTTGCTGGTAATTAACGCCATGTGCGCGGTCACTGAGATGTTGATTCCCATTCAAGCCGAATACTATGCGCTGGAGGGATTGGGCCAGCTGATCAACACCATCGGCCTGGTGCAGCAGCATTTCAATCCGGTTCTGCTGGTCTCCACCATGCTGGTTACGATGTTCGACCGCCGTACACTGTTAAGCCGTGAGGTTTATGGTGAGGTCAAGTCCCATTACCCCAATATTGTCCTGGATACCACCGTTCCCCGATCGGTGAAGATATCGGAAGCTCCGAGCTTTTCACAGCCTGTTATTACCTATGATCCCCGCGGCATAGGTGCCATAGCATATGGCGAGGCGGCATTGGAAATCGCTCGACGTTCACAGCATGTGCTTGAAGCCATTGATGCGAGGAGGAAGTAATGGCAACCAAATCACGACTCGGTAAAGGACTTGGCGCGTTATTCCCTGCATTGCCAGGGGAGGAGGATCCCGCGGAGCCCGCGAAGGCGCCAAATGAAGCGGTGAAGCCCAAGTCCAAGACCGCAACGACTCCATCACAGCCCAAGAAGGGAGCTGCTGCCAAGAAAACTGGTGGCAAGCGAGCGGCCATGCCTGCGTTGGATGATATCGCACATCCGAGTGACCTATTCTTCGGCAGTAACGATAAGCCAACCACTCGAGCCGCAACGAAATCATCGAGCAATGTTTCACGTGAAACACCGAAGAACAAGCGTGTGGCTGAGGATAAGGCCAACAAACAAGAGGCTCCAGAGGAACTGAAGTCTGTTGAGGGCGGCTATCTTGCTGAACTCAGCTTGCAGGAAATCGGCCCCAATGCGCATCAGCCACGTACGATTTTCGACGAAGACGAACTCAATGAGCTTGCCGCTTCCATCAAAGAAGTGGGTGTATTGCAACCCATCGTGGTACGCCGCCGTCCCAGTGAGCAGATTGCCGAGGCCAAGCAAGCACAACACAGCGAGCAGTCCTCAACGAACCCGTTCACTGGCCATCTGGACAGCCCCTATGAACTGATCATGGGCGAACGCCGCTGGCGCGCTTCCCAGTTGGCTGGATTGACCACGATTCCAGCCATCGTGAAAACCACCACGGACGACGATATGCTCCGTGATGCCTTGCTGGAGAATTTGCATCGTGTGGCATTGAATCCTCTGGAAGAAGCAGCCGCATATCAGCAGATGATTGAGGAGTTTGGCCTGACTCAAGCTCAGCTGTCAAAATCGATTTCAAAATCACGTCCTCAAATTGCCAATACACTTCGTTTGTTGAACCTGCCGGCAACAGTACAGAAAAAAGTGGCCGCTGGCGTGCTCTCGTCCGGCCATGCGCGTGCATTGCTGGGTCTGAGCGATCCAGAAGCGATGGATAAGCTGGCATCTCGCATCATCGCGGAAGGATTGTCGGTTCGCAGTACGGAAGAAATCGTGGCTATGGCCGTTGCTTCGGGAGAGCAGCCTAAGAAGCCGAAGACCTCAAAGACCAATCCGTGGATGGGATCCGCCATTCAGCAGAGCCTGGAAAATCATTTTGATACCAAGGTCTCCATCAAGGGCAGCGCCAAACATGGCCGTATCGAAATCGTATTCTCGTCCCCTGAAGACATGGATCGCATCCTGCAGTTGCTGGTGCCCAACCAGTCCAGCACCGACGGCAAGTGGGTGTGAGATAAGACGGCTGTAAGGCATCACGTCTGATATATCAGATATACACAATGGCGCAGTACGAATTCATCTGTACTGCGCCATTGTGTATATCTGATTACTGAGTAATGCTCTACCAACTATGCGGTCAGATACTGCTGGGCATCCAATGCGGCGCGGCAACCCATGCCTGCTGCGCTAATGGCTTGACGATAGGTGCGATCCACGCAATCACCGGCGGCAAAAACGCCAGGGGCGCTGGTGTGTGTACCAGCTTCTGCAACCGTGATGTATCCATCATCATCAGTGCTGACCACATCAGCAATGAACTCGGTAGCCGGGGTATGACCGATGGCCACGAATACCGCACTGGTATCCAAAGTCCCAGTCTCACCGGTTGCCGTATTACGAATATCAATGCTGCTCACGTTTTGGGGAGCCGTGGCCGCGGGCAGCTTCGGGCCGCCAATGGTAATGGCCGGGGAGGCGGGCTTTGCTTCCGAGGCGCTTCCGTGGATGGCGGTAACCACGGTATTGGTCAGCAAGGTCAACTTGGAATTCGACTGTGCGCGGTCCACCATGATCTGGGAGGCGCGGAACGAATCACGACGATGAATCAGCGTGACTGATGAGCCAAATCTGGTCAGGAACAGTGCTTCTTCAAACGCCGAATCACCGCCGCCGACCACCACAATGGGCTTGTCCTTAAAGAAGAAACCGTCACAAGTGGCGCAGTACGACACTCCATGACCGGAAAGTTCGCGTTCGCCGGGTACGCCAAGCTTACGGAAATTCGAGCCGGTGGCCACAATAATGGCACGAGATTCCAACACCGAGCCGTCAGATAGACTCAGTCGGTACCGGGGCTGCGGTGCGTCAGCGGCATCTGCGGCCTCCACCTGTTCCACGGATTCGACATCATCGGCAATGAACTGCGTGCCGAATTTCTCAGCCTGATCGCGCATGCGATCCATCAAATCAGGACCCATAATGCCATCAGGGAAACCAGGGAAATTCTCCACTTCCGTGGTGTTCACCAGTTGCCCGCCCGGGGCCAGAGCACCGGTGACCAGTACAGGATTCAATCCGGAGCGACCAAGGTAGATGGCCGCTGTGTATCCAGCGGGACCTGAGCCGATGATGATGACGTTATGTTCCATATGATTCCCCTCAGTCCGTTATGAAGTGCAGTGCTCACTCCAATAATTAGACACAGTGTCTATTATGTAGTCTGCGGCCGACTGCCGTCGGTAGTGGCAGGCAGCACGTTATGTGGCGCAATGGCATTCAGCATACGTCATCCGAAAGCCAATAGACACCTCTATGCCAACAGCGTGACGTTGCCGGCATAGTCGCGACTTTTAGAAGACTTCAACCTTCTGAATGTACAGCTGGTTCTGCGGCAAGCTATCCAGCGGCACCCACAGAACCAGATCCTGTGTGTTGACGACCTTATCGAACTTCACCTCAGTGGTACCGCCCTCGGCGAACACAAACTCGGCCACCTGTTCGCCTTGGGTCGGATCCTCCGTGGTGTTGGCACGGATATAGCCCTTGCCGCCAGATGTGCGGATGGTGATATTCATGCGGTACACATCATGAGGCTGGTCAAGATGGACGTGGTAGCCGTAACCGGACTGGCCGGCAGGGTTGGACAGGAAGTTCCCGCTGGCCACCGTAAAGGCGGTGTTGTTCTCGTGACGCGGCTTGGGCACCGACTGGGAGTCCTTATCCTCGGTGACCTTCTTGGGCTTCGACTCCGTCTCTGTCTTGGTTTCGGTCTTCTCCTGAGATGAAGACGTAGAAGAATCCTTGGACGAGGAAGTGCCATCTTCCTCACCGAACGGCACATCATCCACATTGACATCCGGCCAATTGCCTTCCGAATTCTCAGAAGAGTTCGCCGCATCTGCAGGGTTTTCCCCACTGCGCTGCAATGCATGCATGGCCCAGAACGCTGCGGCAACCACCACAATCACGGCCACGATAATGGCAACAACCTTGGTGGTCATCGATCCGAAAAGCGTCTCGTCTGGCAGGGCATCATCCTCATTGCCAGTGGGATGATCCTTCGGGATAAAGCTCGGCGGCACGGACTGGACTTCCGCCGCACGTGCCTGCTCTTCCTCCAGTGCGCGCTGCGACTCCTCACCAGGGCGGATTTCACGGCCGGAAGCATCAAAAATCGGAATACGGCTGGTGGTCTCAGCAGCGGTGGGCTCAGGCACGCCGGCCGCGGTGGGAATCGGCACGGTCAGCCGGGAGTTACCGGTCGAGTTGGTCGGAGCCAGTCGGTTGTACCAGTCTCCGGTGTCTTCGCCGGAGAGGTTCTCCTTTTCCCAGGCTTGCGAGAAATTGAAGTCGAAAATGCTATGAGCATCTGCCTGACCATTGGTGCCGGATTCAGCACCAGCGGCCACTGCAGGTGCCGCGATGGACAGTGAAGGCAGCTGCTGGCTGGTGACAATGTCATCAGGAATCGGAACGATGTCGGCCTCGTCCGTAGGTCGCAGCTGCACCTTGACGATGGAGGATTCGCCGTCAGTGGTCGGCAGGGCGATGTCAGTGCTCGATAGCTTAGTCAGCGGCTTCCAATTACCCAACAGTGCGGCCAGTTCGGCCAGTGAGGCCATCGGCATGACCTGCTCGCCTTCATCGGCCAATGCCAGGCCACGCTTGCAAATAACACGGAACTCGCTTGGAATATCATGCCCAAGCAGATGCAGATCGAATTGCGGATTCGACTGGCTGGTCGTGTTGGTAAGCAGTGCATACAGCAACGCGGCAAGCTGACGCACGGCATGACGCTCAGCGCCATCATCGCCTGCCGGATCGGTTCCGGACATATCTGCCAGGATCGGAGCAAACGGAGCATCGGAAATTTCGATGCCGGAGCCGGTAAGACGCACGGTATCAGTAGTCAGGATGGCAGTGCCGGCAGTGCTGGTCAGCATGGGACGGATGGCCTGAACGGTCTCGCCAAGAATGGAGCGCATGGCGTCGTAGCTCAGTATGTTGCCGGTGGCGCTGGCACGGTAATCGGCCACGGATAGGCCACTGTCCATTGCGATGACGGCAATGAGCACGTCGGACTGCATGCGGTACTTCAGCACCGGTACATAGTGTTCGGGGCGGGTGGCCGCAAGCTCGCCGGCAATGGTGTTGACGGTGTCCAATGCCTTGCGGTTGGAGACCAGAAACAGCTGGCAATCCTTTGCCAGCACACGATCATTGGCCTGCCAAGCCTCGAGGCCGGGTTCCTTACGCAACGAAGACACCAAGGTGTAGCGGTTAAGGATAGTATCTCCCAATTGCGGTTTCATCTGCTCGTCAGGCTCCATGTGATCGGCATTCGTCATCGCTGACATTCTAGCCGTGGGACTGGCCTGAATGCCATCGGCCTCAGGCATGATGCTCGCAGCAGTATCAGCATTATTATTGTCTTCTTCGGATTGCGGTTCGTCAACGGATGTGTTGGCGGGTTTTCGCCCGAAACGGGCGGTTATCGAGTGGACGGCATCGGTCAGTTGTGTGGCGCGCAGTGCCCAGAGCACGCCGATATACACCACGGCCAGCACGAGGGTCAGCACGACGCAAATTCCCAATGCGGACAGCCAGCTCATCTGGCCGCCGGTCTCTTGGATGGAGGCACCGAAGAGGTCCACAACAGGGGTTTTCGCCAGCCAGACCACAACGCCGCCGATTACGGCCGCTGCCAACGCCTTGCCGTATGTCTGCACAACCGGCTTGCCTTCCAGGCTGCCGCCGAATCGTTTGCGCAGCATAAACAGCATGAACGGCAGCGCCAATAGCACACCGGCGGATACGGAACAGGCAATACCCACGATCCACTGATTCGGCGGAAGCACCAGCATGCCCACAATCATGAGTGCCGTGGTGAAGCCGTATTGCAATACCGCGGCGAGGAACGGGTGCAGGCCGTCCTCAAAGGCATAGAAGGTACGTTGAATCAACAGGAACGCTGATATGGCGGGGATGCCGCAAGACAGCGGAATCAGGGCGTAGGCGATGAGCACGGTCTCATTCATCGAGACCGAAGGCAGCAGCGCACGAATGATCGGTTCGGGGTAGACCACCAGCGCCGCGGCGAAGAACAGCACCAGCAGCCCTACGTTGCACAGCGCATTGCCCAGCTGCTGACGTGCCGCATGGAAGTCCTGCGCTGCTATCGACCGCGAGATGAGGGGGAATACGGCGGTGGAGACGGATACCGCAATCAGCGAATACGGCAGGATGTACAGGGTGAAGGCGTTTTGGTAGGTAGCATTGCCGGCAACGTCGTACAGACTGACTCCGGTGAGCTCATGCGCACGCTGCGGGGCCAGTGTGGCGATTCGGGTCAGCACGATATCCGAAATCTGGGTAATCGCCACCACACCCAGTGATCCCAGCGCCACAGGTCCCATCGCCTTGAGACCAAAGCCGGTCAAGCCAAAGCTGGGACGGTATTTGAAGCCCAGGCGAATCAACGGCACGAACAGGATCAGTGCCTGAAAAGCCACGCCGAGTGTCCAAGTACCTGCGGTAAGCGCCACTTTGCCCGAGGTCCAGAAATCAAGCGGCTGTTCGTTGGCCTTGCCGAACAACATGATGAATGCGGTGAATCCGGCGCAGCTGATGACGTTGGCTCCGGTGGAACTCCACGCATAGGAAGCAAAATGATCTTTGGCGGCCAGAATCTGACCAAGCACCGTGTATAGGCCGTAGAAGAACACCTGCGGCATGCACCAGAGCGTGAACGCAGTGGTCAGGGCAATCATCTCATGATTGCTGCTGCCCACGTACAGACGCGCCAGCAGCGGTGTGGCTGCGGCCATCACCACGGTGACGGCCAGCAGAATGCCGATGGCCAGGGTGATCAGTCGGTTCAGTCGCTCCTGAGCGTCCTTCTCCTTCAACGTGCGCACGATTTGCGGCACCAGCACGGCATTGAAAATACCGCCGGACACCAGTGTGAACACGGTTTGCGGAATCATCGCACCGGCCTGATAGGCATTGGCCGCCAGACCGGTAGTGCCGATGGCTGCCGCCAGCAAAATAGTGCGGATTTGGCCGGTCACGCGAGAAGCCGCGGTACCGGAGGCCATAATCAGGGAATTGCGGCCTACGGTAGAACTCATTCGTCAGGATCCTTCTTACGGTTGAACTGGCGCCATAAACCAACGAGGCCCAGCAGTACTGCAAAACCAATGATGACGAAACCACTGGCATCGCTGATGCGCAGCACACTGGTGATGGTGGTGTCCTGTGTGTTGCCGAAGGCGGTGTTGTGCCGATCGGCCAACGACACATGTGCGACGGTGGTGCCGGAAGTGGACACACGGATGGTGAAGGTCACCTGAGCCTCACTACGTGCGGGAATCACAACATCATTGGAACGGGAGGTCACGATTTGCATGGAATCGGTGATCGAATTGACCTTGACGCTGATGGCGTAAGGCAGCTTATTGCTTACTGTCACCGGCATCTGGGCCGATTCGCTGAATACCGACACCGATTCGGATGGGGTGATGTACACGCTGCCCAACACCGTATCGGCGAACGTCCGGTTGGCTTTGGCTATCTGTCTCTGATACTCGGCATCGCTGGAGCCGGCGAACGCATGCAGAGCGATGTCGTCATGCGCATTCAACAGCGTGCTCACCCATTGTGCGGGATCATTGGTGTGGCTGGCGGTTGAACTGGTATCTTGACGGGCAAGTGCCTGCGGGTTCAACGATGAGACATCGTCTTCATCAAGACCCTTCTTCAGTATGGAAGTGGCGAGCCGCAGGATGTCCTTACGACTTGAAGAAAGCTGTTCCAGGGTGGCACGGGTTTGGGAGACGTCGGCGGCATTGGAGTCGTCCTGGTTCACCTCGCTGCTGACGCTGTATGGGTCGGCAGCGGCCATAGTGTTCAGATCAGTCAGATTCAGCCACGATGCCTGTTCCATAGCGCTCATGACCTGATTGATCCATGACGCGCTGCTATTCCTGGAGAAGGTCATCAGCAGGTTTCGGGTGGCATACGGCTGTTCCATTTGATAGAACGCACTTTGTGCGAGCATTCTGGCCAGCCTGCCCGCATCGCTGGCTTCGGCCGTTGCCCGTGCGCTGGTAGCTTCGCCATGCGCCAACGTGCCGAGTTCCGACTGTTCCTTGAGCACGGTGATGTCTCCGGCGGAGGTATTGACCACATAGGTGCCGGTATGCACGGTGTCGGTTTGCTCACCGTCAAACGTGGAATCCGCAATAACGGCGGTATATCCCTGAGCGCGGGCCTTGGTCAGGGCGTCCAGGCTCCACGTGCCGGATCCCTGCCAGGCATAGGTGGCAGTCGGCGTGACGGTGGATTTGGCCACAGCATACAACGTCTGCGCCTGTTCGGCGTTCCATGCTTCGTCGGCGATGCCGGCTCTGGTGTAGGCATCGGCATCGCTCAGCGCCGCATACGCCGTGACATCAAAATCACCGGGTTGCATGACTCCCGCGACGGCAGGTCTGGTATCGGAGGGGAGTTCCTGGAAATACAACGGATCGGCCACCACTTGCAGGCTATGGTGTTTGGCCAAGGTCTGGTTGAGTTCCTTGACCGTGGTGGTTTCCTGCTGGTTCACCGATAACACCGGCTCTGCGGATGCATTCTCATCTTCGGAGACAAGGCCGGACAGCGCGGAGGAATCAACCTGCCAGTCAGTGGTGGTCAGCGGCATCGCCACGGTGAGGTTCATCGCCGGAGTCTGCGCGGTGTCGAGCCCGTCAGGAGAACGGGTCAGGAAGCTGGGGAGCATGGTTGGCGGCTGGTTTCCGGCGCTGTACGACAACTGCAGGGGCTTGGGACCCCAGCTGCGCATACTCTGCAGAGCCTGCTGGTCGGCCGCCACGTCGAGGGTGACGGTTGCAGTGTTGCCCGGCGTGATTTCAGGAACATCAATGCTGCCGAGCACATCCGGGGTGGGAATGGCGGTATCGCCTTCCGCCCATTTCTGCATATCAGTGCGTGAGACGAATGTGAACCGTGAATTTGTGCTGAGAATCAGTGACCCCGCCGGTGCCGTATCCGATGAGGCATTGGTAATCGCTACCGTGATATGGAATCCGGAAGAAGCGGTGACTATGGGCGTACTCTGCTCGATGGCGATGGTCTGACCGGCCTGATCATCAGGCGAATCATCGGCATATGCGGTCAGTGGGGCGGCCAGCATCGCCGTGATGACAAGAATGGCCGCAAACGCGCGTACGAATCGTCCACCATGGCGTGAGCGGCATAAGACTGCGGGTAGGTTCACTCGTTTGCCTGCCTGTTCTTCTTTCTGGCGTATAGCCACGCGATTTTGCGCTCGTTGGGGTAGCTCAGCACGTCGTCCAAATCATCGAACCGTACCCAGATGGCGTCTTCGGCTTCATGATCCGGATCGCCTTCCACGGTGAGCTCGCCGCCGGTCTGCCGCAAGGCATAGTGATGCACCAGCTTGTGCACGCGCTGCGTGGTTCCGGTGAACCAGTAGTCGATGGTGGCGATGGAATCGATGACCTCGCCCAAAATGCCGGTTTCCTCGTGCACTTCACGCACGGCGGTCTGCTGTGGAGTCTCGCCCTTCTCGATATGCCCCTTGGGCAGGCACCATTCCAGATGGCCGGAACGAGAATGACGGGCGATGATGGCCACGCGATTCTGATCGTCGAAGATCAGTCCGCCAGCCGAATATTCGCGTACCACCGGTAGTTCCTGTGCATCCAGGGACGCAAACGTGGTGGGGCCGTCGGAAGTGCGGCGTTGCGGCATCATGGCCGGTGTCGGGCCAGTGGGAGTCGGTGTTGTGTCGGCGGCGCGTCGGCCGAATACGGTGGCCGGCGTCGGCCCGGTTTGGGCATGAATGGGCTGCGATGGTTCCTGATGAATCGGAGCGGGTGATGTCTCGGTTTCGATGCTGCTCTGCGCGATCGATTCGGTTTCGGCCTCGCTGTCAATGCCGTCGGCTTGCCCCTCGATGGTTTCACTGGAGGTGGCGATGGTAACCGTGGCATGCATGCCAAACACGGTTGCCGGCGTCGGCATGGAATGCTCGGTGCTGACCTCGGCGGTTTCATCGGCATGGTCAGCCGACTGCGTGTCAGTGCCGGCTACGTTGTCCACGGTGTCGTCGGATTGCTTGGAATCGGCGGAATTTTGCGGAGTTTGAGACGTATACAGCAGCTGGTCTTGGGTATGGTTATCCGTCGAATCGGGTGTTTGCCCAAGCATGCGGGCAAGATCGGCGGGCGTAATCATATTCTCCACCTTACTCAACCCCGTGTGCAGGTGGGGTAACGGTATGCTGGTAAGGCAGAAAAATGTCACATACGGGAAGGTGCCCATTGGATTTCGAAGTGTGGCCCGAGGCCATCGAACTCGGTCGACTGTTTGCCGAACAGGGTTATGAGCTGGCATTGGTCGGCGGCCCGGTCCGCGATCTGCTCCTGCACCGCAAGAGCCACGATCTGGACTTCTGCTCATCCGCGCGCCCGGAACAGTTCGAGCCCATTCTGCGCCGTTGGGGGCATGACGGTTTTTGGGATATGGGCCGCAAGTTCGGTACGTTGGGTGCCATGCGCCGGCGTGCGGACGGCACCGAGGTCAAGGTTGAGGTGACCACCTATCGGTCGGATACCTACGATCCGGATTCGCGCAAGCCTGAAGTCAATTATGGCGACACGCTTGAAGGTGACCTCTCACGCCGCGACTTCACCGTCAACGCCATGGCCCTGCGTGTGCCCGATCTGGAATTCGTTGATCCGTTCGGCGGTGCCAGCGATTTGGCCAAAGGCGTGCTGCGTACTCCTGTTGATCCGAGCCAGTCATTCGATGATGATCCTCTGCGTATGATGCGTGCGGTCCGATTCGTGGCTCAGCTGGGCTTTTCCATTGCTCCCGATGCTGCGGAGGCGATTTCCTCGATGCGCGATCGCATTGAGATTGTATCCGCCGAGCGAGTACGTGATGAACTGACCAAGATGCTGTTGTCTGACCGCCCTCGCGCAGGGCTGGAAGCACTGGTCGAATCAGGTCTGGCGGATATCGTGTTCCCCGAGATTCCGGCGTTGCAGTTGCAGATTGACGAGCATCATCGGCACAAAGATGTCTTTGAGCACACGATGATCGTGCTTGAACGGGCCATTGCTCTGGAAACCGGCCCGGATGGCCCGGTGCCCGCTCCTGACCTCACGTTGCGTCTGGCCGCAGTGATGCATGATATCGGCAAGCCGAAGACCCGACGTTTCGAGCCGGGAGGCAAGGTGAGCTTCCATCATCATGATGCGGTGGGTGCCAAAATGACCCGCAAGCGTTTGAAGGCTCTGCGATTCGATCATCATCTGGTGGAGGACGTCTCGGAACTGGTGAACCTGCACCTGCGTTTCCACGGGTACGTGGATGAGCCGTGGACCGATTCTGCCGTGCGCCGTTATGTCAAGGATGCCGGTCATTTGTATGAGCGTCTAAACCGACTCACTCGCGCGGATGCCACTACGCAGAACAAGCGCAAGGCGATGGTGTTCTCCCAGGCGATGGATGAGATGGAGGCGCGTGTTCGCGAGCTCAAGAAAAAAGAGGATTTCGACGCCATTCGCCCTGATGTGGACGGCAACGAGATTATGGAACTCTTGGGTCTGGAGCCCGGACCGATGATTGGCCGCGCCTACAAGCATATGCTGGAATACCGTCTGGATAACGGCCCGGTGGATCACGATGTTGCCGTGGCCGAACTCAAGCGCTGGTACGCCGAGGTAGAGGCGTAATGCATAAATGAGAGCTCCCGCTGGTGGGAGCTGGCTCACGGAGTGAGACTGAGGGTGGTCAACATATGTTATATAAACCACCCTCAGTCACTTCGTGACAGCTCCCGCCAGCGGGAGCCAAAGTGGGATTACTGCGCCGGGTAAGCGGTGTGCTGCGTATCGGCGGGAAGATTCGTCATCTTATCGGCGGCCACGCACCCCGTGAAATCAGTGATTTTCTTGCCTTCCTGCGGGGATGACTTCTCATCTTTCAGATCGTTGAAGGTAGCGCCGAGCACCACGTCGATAAGCTGGTCCTCGCGGGCGTTCATCACCATGGCGGCATCGGTGAAGTTGCCGGCCAAAGTGTAGGCCTGATTAATGGCGTTCTTGCCAAAGTAGATAGTGGTGCGTTCGACGTTGGTGCTGGAGTAGTTGGTTGCCTCCTGCATCACGAAACCGCGGGCTTCCAGTGCCTTGCTGACCGCTGCGGCAAATTGGCTATGCTCGGTGCCGTTCATCACACGCACGCCGACAGTTCCATTGGCCACGTACGTTGCCTTGCCATCATCGCCCTTGACGGCGCAGGGAGCGGCATTGCCGTAGTTTGGCGCGGTGGCCGGTGTGTTAATCCTCCCCAGGCCGAACACATGGAAATTAAAGAGAATGGCAACCACCAGAATGGCTGCAAGCACTACGCCACTGATGGAGAACACGATGGTCTGGCGGTGGCGTACATATGTCTTGCGTGCCTGCCGTTCATCAATTTGCTGCGTCATCGTTAGACTTCCTTCATGATCATGTGGCTTGTTGCTACAGTAGCGTTACTGGCTGACTCCGATAATGGGGTGTGCAGGTGCACTGGCCTTGATAATGCGGTCGACCATACCGCCGTTGCGCCAGGTGTCGATAATGCGCTGCGCCGTGACGTTGTCTGGCACGAAAGCCGCCACCGACGGCCCGGAACCGGAAACGAATGCATGACGGGCACCGGCGTTCACAGCGGCGTCAATGGCCTGACCACTGCGCGGATGCAGACTGATGGCCGCCGCCTGCAGATGATTGCGATTGCCATTGCCGGGACCGACCGCATCAAACGTGTGATACACCTCGGGAGTGCTGAGCTGCGACTGATACGCGCCGACCAGTACCTCTCCGGCATATCCTTGGCCGATGAGATCGCGTTCTGCGGCACTGCCCGCATCAATGACCTCGATGCGTTCGCCGAATCCGGTGCCGTGCGCGAACCCGCCGGACAGACAGAATGGCATATCAGCGCCCAGTGTGGCGGCAATGGTACGCAGGCGTTCCATTGGCCAGTGCAATTCCCATAGCTGATTGACGGCCAGTATGGTTGCGGCCGCGTCTGCCGAGCCGCCGCCGAGACCGGCGCCTACGGGGATGCGTTTGGTGATGGTCAATGACACGTCGGGATCGCGGCCGGCCTCCTGGGCCATGGCGAATAATGCCAGGACCGCGTGGTTGCGGCGCATGTCGCTGCTGGATGAGGCCAAATCGCCCAGATGCGCGCCTTCGAGTTCCAGCGAGAAGCCGGCTCCCGGATGTTTGGCGGTGGCGGTAATGGTGTCATATACCCCGATGGCACAGTAGATGGTGTCCAGTTCGTGACGACCGCCCCATTCATCGTGCGTCGGGCCGACCTCCAGGGTGAGGTTGGTCTTGGCCGGGCAATCCACGCGCACGGTCAGTGCTGCCGGCTCATCCAATTGATCGTCATAAGCGGGGCGTTGACGGACGGCTACCGGAATCATTGCTCCACCTCGTCAGTGGTAGGCGTGGCATGTGATGTGGATTGAACCGCTGCCGCCAATGCCGCAAATTCGGTGACCGTCAGCGTTTCACCGCGTCGGGTCGGGTCAATGCCCGCCGCTGCGAACGCTTCGGCGGGAACAATGGTTTTCAACGCGGCATGCAAGGTCTTGCGGCGCTGCCCGAAAGCGGCATCGATGAGGCGGAATACCAGTTCACGGTCCGCGGAGGACTTGCCGTGGGAAGGTGCCTGCGTATCGTCTGCGGCGTATCTGGTGAACTTCACCAGTGCGGAATCCACGTTCGGTGCCGGCCAGAACACATTGCGCCCAATAGTGCCCACTCGTTCGGCAGTGCCGTACCATGCAAGTTTCACGCTTGGGGTGCCATAGATCTTCGAGCCAGGCTTGGCGGCCAGCCGGTCGGCCACCTCTTTCTGCACCATCACCAGGAAAGATCCGAGGCTATCGAAGCGTTCAAGCAAGGTGAGCAGAATCGGCGTGGCCACGTTGTACGGCAGGTTGGCCACCAAGGTGAAGCTGGTATCGCCGTTGAAATCAGGCACATTATCCGGGGTGACCGTCAGCGCATCCCGATTGACGACGGTCAGGCGATCGGCGGCTTCGGGCATGAACTCGGCTACGGTGCCGGGCAGGCGTTCGGCCAGTGGCGAGTCGATTTCCACGGCGGTCATCGTGGCACCGGTTTCCAGAATCGCCAACGTCAATGAACCGAGGCCCGGACCCACCTCCATGACATGATCATTGGTCGTGACATCCGCTTCGCGCACGATACGACGCACAGTGCCGGGGTCAATAACAAAATTCTGGCCGAATTTCTTGGTCGGACTGATGCCGGCCTCGGCTGCGATGCGGCGAATATCGGCCGCACCCAGTAGATGGCCAGTGGTGGAGGTGTTGTTGCTCATCAGTGCTTCCTTGTGTCCGATTAATACCAGCCGGTTTGTTCCGAATGCTGCCAGGCTACGGACGGGCTGCCGTAGCGTTGGGCGATGTACCACAAGCCCCAATCGATTTGCACGGCGGCATCATCGCGATAGTTGGCGCCGAATGCGGCCATTTTGCTGGCCGGCAGCGACTGCGGTATGCCGTAGGCGCCGGATGACTTGTTTTCCTTGTACCAGAGCCAGCTGGATTCACGGTTCCACAGTTTGACCAGGCAAGTCCAGTCGTTGCCGGTCCAGCCGCGCTGGGCTGCGGCGCCGGCCGCATAGGATTGCGCCTGAGCCACGGTAGGATGCCAAAGACGGCCCGATGGAGCCGGATCAGGAGTGGGAGTCGATGGCGAGCTATTGTCGCTTCCGGTGTTCTCATTTTGAGAGTTATCGGTACTGCCTGTGTTGCCGCCGGTATTACCGGTATTGCCACTGGTATTGCCCGTGTTGTTGTCGGTGTTGCCCGTACCGCTGTCGTTCTTATTGTCAGTAGTACCGGCGTTCTCGGGCTTGTTGGGCTTATTGGATCCGGAATTGCCCTGATTGTTGTCAGTGCTGCCGGAATCGGTGGTGGATGATTCAGCCTTCGCTGGACCGATGGCGATGATCTGGTCAACGGCCATCGTGGTGACGTTCTCGGATTGCAGTGTTTCCGATTCGGCAACGCCATCTACATAGGTGACGTTATAAATCTGCGTCTTCTCGCCGTTTTGCCCTTGCTGGCGGATCTCGGACTGCCCCGGCGCCAGATTAGGGTCGATGACGGTCTGTGTGGAGAACGGCACGACCACGGTGCGGTTTTCCATGCCATGCGTCACGCGCTGCACGCGCAGAATGGTCTCATCGCCGTTCTTTTCCACGCTGATGCGATCCTCTTTGCCCAGCGTGATGCCTTTGGAATCAAGAATGGATGCAGCCGGCAGTTTGCCATTGGGGGCTTCGGAAGTCTTACCGTCCGCGATGACGGTGACCGGGCCGGATTGGTTGATGACCAGACCGCCGGTGAGCTGGTTGTACACGTTATTGATATTGACCGTGATTTTGGCGGCGTTGGCGTTGTTCTCCTCAAAGAAGCCGAGCAACTGGTCTGCGCTGGTGGCCACGGTCCAGAATGGTACGGAAGTGCCATCAATGGTGATGGTGGTTTGGTATGCGGAACGCACGGTGACCACGGCATGATCGGCAAGCTGATTGCCGGACGAGGTCTCGACGATGTCATGGGTTTTCACGTCGATGCCCTGCTCCTCGAGCAGGCGGGATGCGGTCATAGCGTAGGTGGTGACCTGGGTGGTCTGGCCATTGATGTTTAGGGCCACGGATTTTCTTGCGGTGAATGCAAACGAGCCGACCATCGCCACGGTGAGTGCCGTAGCACAGGCAATTACGCGGATGCGACGCAGTGTAACAAACCGCTGCGGGGTCCAACGCCGTGCCATAGATGTTCCTCTTCCTTACTGCTGACAACTACGCCACCCATCGTAACGGCTGGTCTGGTTTGCATGGCTTATTCGGTCGGCACTATCACCATTCCTGCTCGGTTGCAGGACGGCAGAGAAAAGAAGAAGGGGGCGGGAGAGAAGGGGATGTTCCCGCCCCCTTTAAGGCGCGGAGCTAGTTGGGGGACGCTCCGCCCTCATTCCAGGAAGCCCATAGTTGGGGGGAAGGCTCCTGGAGCACTTACCCAAGGTAAGAATGATGTGCGTAGAAAAAAACTACGTATACCCATAATACGCTTTTTCCTGCGCGACGAGCCTCTTGTCGGGATCGAACCGACGACCTGCCGCTTACAAGGCGGCCGCTCTGGCCATCTGAGCTAAAGAGGCATAATCCCAACGTGCATAAGCAGTGTTGCGAACAAATGACTAGTATACCGGTAGTTCCCGAGTGGTCAATTCGGGCGGAGGCGTGAGCGGCCCGGTCGACGCCGGTCCTAGGGCATCGACCGGGCCGGTGCATCAGGAGGCCACTGAAATCGGCTTGCCGTCCGCGCCTATTGAAGGCATCTTGCCTTCCACGCCCACCTGGTCGGCGTCCAATCCGATGGACTTGAGGAATCCGTCCACCATGCTGGTATCCGCCAACGTGAGCTGCTTCAGATCCCAGTATTCACCGTTGATGGTCAGGGTGGGGGAGGAGAAGGCGCCGGAGCTGTTGAACAGTTCGGGGCGCAGGATCGTGTAGTTGTTGGAGGCGGTGAGCCAGTCGAGGTATTCGTTCTTGCCGCTGAACGCCGCGGCGGCCACATCCTCGCTCACGCCGGCCTTGACGGCCTGCTTCTCCAGCTTGGCGTTGCTTACCGGCTCGTAATTGGACAATTCGCCCGGCTGGAAATCCTCAGCGTAGATGTTGGAGAGGTAGCTCATGAGGTGGTCGGGATCGTCATCATGCTCGGCAATGTAGATGGCACCGTTGAACGCGCGGTTGGAGTAGTTGTCAGAGCTCTTGTTGTCCTGGAAATTGAGGAAGTGCAAATCGATGTTGAGCTGGCCGGCGTTCATCAGCTTGACGAGCGTTTGATCGAGCTGGCGGTTCACCGAGGCACAGCCGGGGCACAGCGGTTCCATATAGATGGATATGGTGGGAGCCCCCTCGGCCTTCTGGCCATACCCTTTGTTGGAGATCACGAAGCCGGCCTTGTCGTCGGCGTTAGCCGGCTGGGTGCTGACTTTCTTGAGCTTGCTGTAGGCCTCGTCCACGGTCATGTTGCTTTGTTGGCTACTGCTGCTGGTGTTGGACGGCTGCATGGCCTTGTATACGGCGAATCCAGCGATGGCCACCAGCACCACGATAATGGCCACCACAATGCAGCCGATGATGGTCTGCTGCTTACGCTCCTTGGCTGCCTGTTCGGCCTGCGCCTGCTGGGCCGCCGCCTCGGCCGCACGTCGCTCGGCGCGGGTGGCGCGCTTAGCCTGACGCTTCGGATCTGACATGGATCTCCCCTTGAAATCGCTTCGATATTTGGGGCCCATCATAATGACCGGCCCTGAGGAAGACCGCGTACAGATCAGCTGGGAGGTGAATTCCCTGTAAAAGTAATGCGGATTACGCCAGCGGGACCCAATTGATTGGCATGCCCAGCAGCGGCAGCGCGCACAATACCAGCGTGATGATGATCCATAGGGTGAGCAGCACCGTGCCGCGGCTGCCTTGCCGAGGGATTGATGCGGCCGGCAGACCGTCTGCCCCTGGTTGCGCCATCGGCTCGAGGTCGTTGTGCCTGATGCCGCGCAGCACGCCGGCACCCAACCGGGGCATGGCCGACTGTGGCCCGAATACGGTGATCAGCCAACCGATGGCCATGAACCCACCAAGTGCCAGACCGGAGACGGAGAACGGCATATCATCCAGCAGCGGAATCGGAATGCCCTGGCTCGCAGTGAAATACCACGAGATGGTGCGCACCGGCAGTCCCAACGCGGCCACGGCCACGGCGATACCGGCCAGATAGACGATGGTGAGCAGCAGTAGTTTCGGTATCGACAGCAGCAGCGCCTTGACGATGTGCCACGGCAGCGTTGCCACGCGAATCAGCGAATCGGAGCTTTTGCGCTCGCCGCCGCGTCGGCCTTCGCGCTCCAACTGAGACTCAGTGTTATATGCCAACGTCAACAACAGCCAGAGCAGTATTTCGGCTGCAATCAAGGCGATCAGCGGGAAGCTCGCAGCCAACACGGCCAAAGGCACAGCGAACAGGAACAGCGGCAATACCCCGCGTTGCAGATACATTCCACGACGCACATCCGCGGGATTGGGTGCAGGCGGGCCTTGGATAAGCGCCTCGGTGGGAACGCATTGCGCGGTCTGGTTGATGACATGCTGCAATGCGGGGCGAATCGCCGGATCCACAGCCGTGCTTTGCCCGTCGGCCGGGTTCCATCCGTTCTGGCCTAGTGGCACTGGTTGCGGTGTGGGTTGCAGGGGTTGTGGCACTGGCTGTGGTGCAGGCAGTACGGCGGTACGTTCGGATAGTGGCGTGGTAGGAGCAACCGGTGGTTCATCGCTGATGGGCACCGTACGCTGTGCGGCTGGGCGTATCGCCTCGGTGGCGTTTTCGGTGGCATTGCCTACGAGTTGTGTTGCTTCATCATCCGACGAGAGATTGCTCCCAGCGTTGGTAGTTGCCGGGAATGCTTCGGTTGCCGTGCCGTCGCTGAGCGTCGGCGAAGACGATGAGTCGATTGCCGCCGTGGCGTAGTCGTCCTGACGCCAGATGGCCCGCGGATTATCGCTATCCGCGTCGGCGGTTGCGCCAAAAGGGGGCATCGCCTCGGTTCCAACTGCATCGGCGGCAATTGTGGCAGCCGTTCCGGCAATGGCGCCGGCGGCGAACGGTCCGGCCTGAGTGCCTTGCCACACGCTCGGATCCAGTGCGTCCACAGCGATGGCGTTCAGCAATTGGTCCGGCGTGCAACGCTTTGACCGGTCGGGGTTCAGGGCGGATCGGAACGCGGCCATCGTGCCGGCCGGCAGTCCGGTAAGGTTCGCGTTGCCCGATGCTTCGCGCTCCAGCACCGCCATCATCGGCTTGGTGCCGAATACCGGTGCGCCGATCGCAGCAAAAGCGAGTACGGAGGCCACCGACCACCAGTCGGTCATCTCATCGGATTCAGCGCCGTCAATGATTTCGGGGGCTATGAACCCCGGTGTGCCCATCACCAGTCCAGTGCGGGTCACGTGGCTTTCCCCCTCGCCCATGGCGATGCCGAAGTCAACCAGCACCGGGCCGGCGGCGGAGACCATCACATTGGTGGGTTTGATGTCGCGGTGGACGATGCCGGCCGCATGCACGGCTTTGGTGGCGTCGATGAGTTTACGGGCCAGACGTTCCAGATCGTCGCCGATGTAACGGCCGTTGACCTCCACGTCTTCCTTGAGATTGCGGCCCTCGATGAGCTCGGTGACAATGAACGCCAGCGAATCATCGAGTTCCATGTCAACGATGCCGCATACGCCCGGATGATTGACCTTCTTCAGCGCCATGGCCTCACGACGTAGGCGCTCGCGCGGCGTGATGTTGGGTTTGAGGTCCGGGTCGTGCGCTGCTGTGTTGGCGGAGTTCGAGGTTCCCGATTCGTCGGCCAACGAATCGCGCAGAATCTTCATGGCATAGGTAGTGCCGCCATCGTCGCGCACACGCCATACCGACCCCATGGCACCCGCGCCGAGTCGGGAGACCAGCGTATACCCGCCAACCACTTCGCCCGGTTCAAGATTCAACGCGTTCAAATCGCTCATGCCCTCTATCCTAGCTTGGTGGCGTCTTTGGAGTGGTGCTTGGGCGTTCAGCGTCACAAATTCAGGAAATAAGGCCTTGTTTCCTGAATTTGTGACGCTGACGGTGCCTCAGTGACAGATTTTCAGGAAATATGGCCTTGTTTCCTGAATTTGTGACGCTGACGGCATCTGAGCGACAGAAATTCAGGAGGTGTGGCCTCATTTCCTAGATTTCTGTCGCTGAGCGACCGGTAGCGACAGAAATTTGAGAAAAATGCCGTTTACGTATCAAGAAGTGCCATTTACGTCATATTGGATGAGCCGTGGGCGCGAATGCGGCCAAGCAGTTCGGCGAGATGATCGGCGATATGGCTCACGACATGCATGTTGCTGGTTGGTACGCTCCGGCTATGAACATCCACCGTGGCGCATTCTCCGGTCGTACCTTCGAATACTTCTCTGAGGACTCCCTGCTCTCCGGTGTTATGGCTTCCAACGAGAGTCGGTGCCAAGGAGAAGGGCGTGTACTCCTTCATGAAGCACTTCGCTCTGAACGATCAGGAAACCAACCGTACCAACATGGTGTGCACCTGGGCGGACGAGCAGGCTATCCGCGAGATCTACCTCAAGCCGTTCGAGATGAGCGTGAAGGAAGGCGGCGCACAGGCTATGATGAGCTCCTTCAACTACATCGGTTACACCTATGCCGGTGCCTCCAACAACCTGCTGAACACCGTGCTCCGTGACGAGTGGGGCTTCAAGGGCTTCGTTCTGACCGATTACTTCGGCGGCTACGGCTACCAGAATGGTGATCAGGAGATCCGTAACGGCAACGATTCCATGCTGGCCACCACCAAGATCACCAACCACATCACCGACAAGTCCGCCACCTCCGTCAAGGCAATGCGCACCGCCGCCCACAACATCTTGTACACCACCGCTAACGGTTGGCAGTACGAGAACGGTGAGCCTGAGGTTGATACCCCGGTCTCGCACAGCGCGATATACGTACGGGAGAGAATCTCCCACGAATACACCACCAGAAACATCACGGACAACACCATCAGCGGCCAGTCCGTCCACTTCTTCCAAGTCTTCAGTCCCATATTCCGATTGTAGTGGCGCACCTGCGGCGCCACTGCGGAGTATGACTTCAGACATCAGTGTTATACGTTCGTATACATTTCACATTGTGTACGAACGTATACAGGTCAGGCCTTTTGCCGTCATATGGGGGCGTCAGCGTTCATTCTCCGTTTCGAGGGGCTGATTTTGTTTTTTGGGAAGCTCTATCTCCGTTTCGAGGGGCTGGTGCCCAAGTAGAAGCGGTCCAAGAATGGCGAAATGACGGTGGCAAGAAGGCGTTTGTACTTGTGTTTCGGCGGATGACCGGCCCCTTGAAACGGAGATAGACCTCCGGAAAGGTTCAAATCAGCCCCTCGAAACTGAAATATGACGATCAAAACGCAAATGTGAACAATGCCACATATAACTTGGTGAGTCGCTGCACGCCGATTTTTCAGGGCTTCTCAAGAATGGCGGAATATCAACAGAAACCACTATATCTAGGTTTGTTGTGTGATACACGCCACTACATATAGTGCATTGATTTCAAGCTACACAGATGTAATATGGCCATCGTTTCACTGTTCAACAGAGATAGATGGAGGGGAGTCGCCATGACTGTCACCGTGTTCACCAAGCCGCATTGCCCGCAATGCAACGCCACCAAGCGCCAGCTCACCAAGCTTGGTGTGCCGTTCGAGACCGTGGACCTGACGGAGAACCCGGGCACTCTCGAGCAGCTGCAGGCCGCAGGCTTCCAGCAGGCTCCAGTGGTGATCACGCCGAACAACTCATGGACCGGCTACCGCCCCGATTTGATTCGTGAGGTTGCCCAGCAGGTAAGCGCTGAGGCCAATGCTTCGGCCATGGTTTCCGCGTGAGCCAGACCGAATCCGGCATCACCGCGGAAAGTGTTCCCGGTGCCAGCCAGCCTGAATTCGCCGCCACCAGCAATGTGATCGGAGCACTGGTCTACTTTTCGTCGGCCTCCGAGAACACCGCGCGATTTGTAGCCAGCTGCCGATTACAGGACGAGGGCATCAACGTCTACCGCATTCCACTGCGAGCAGCTGATCCGGCTCTCAACATCCGCGAGCCATACGTCATCATGGTGCCCACATACGGCGGTGGCGTGGTCAAGAAAGCAGTGCCGATTCAGGTCAAGCGTTTCCTGAATGACCCCGACAACCGCGCATGGATTCGCGGCGTCATCGCCTCAGGCAACACCAACTTCGGCGAGGCCTACTGTGCCGCCGGCGACATCATCGCCGCCAAATGCCACGTCCCCTACCTATACCGCTACGAACTCATGGGTACGCCAGAAGACACCGCTGCCGTCCGCAACGGCCTCGTCCGCTTCTTCGCTCAACAGCAATAAGGACTCCAATGACCGACCTCACCAACACCGAACTGTCGCTCGACAACACCACCGACACCTCGGCAGAACAGTACGATCCGGCACACGACTACCACGCGCTCAACGCGATGCTCAATCTCTATGATGCCGACGGCAAGATCCAGTTTGATAAGGACAAGGCCGCCGAGCGTGAATACGTGACCGGCCATGTGGCCGCCAACAGCAAGCGGTTCGACTCCAACGCCGAGCGTCTCGACTACCTGATCAGCAACCAGTACTACAACCCTGCGGTCTTCAACCAGTACTCCGCTGAATTCCTCGACCGCATCTACGAGCACGTGGAATCCGCCGGCTTTGAGTTCGGCACTTTCCTTGGTGCGTTCAAGTTCTACACGTCCTACGCGCTCAAGACGTTCGATGGTCGCCTCTATCTTGAGGACTTCCCGCAGCGTTGCGCCGCCGTGGCATTGGAGCTTGCCGCCGGCGATGAACAGCAGGCCATCGAATACGCCGACGAGATGCTTGCCGGCCGCTTCCAGCCCGCCACCCCGACCTTCCTGAACCTCGGCAAGGCCCAGCGCGGCGAGCCGGTCAGCTGCTTCCTGGTACGCATCGAAGACAATATGGAGTCGATTTCGCGCGGCATCAACGCGGCTCTGCAGCTCTCCAAGCGCGGCGGCGGCGTCGCCCTGCTGCTGAGCAACCTGCGTGAGCTCGGCGCCCCGATCAAGCACATCGAGAACCAGTCCAGCGGCGTGATCCCGGTCATGAAGCTGCTGGAGGATTCCTTCTCCTATGCCAACCAGCTCGGCGCACGTCAGGGCGCAGGCGCGGTGTACCTCAACGCCCACCACCCGGATATCCTGCGATTCCTGGACACCAAACGAGAGAACGCGGATGAGAAGATCCGCATCAAGTCGCTGGCGCTTGGCGTGGTGATTCCGGACATCACCTTCGAACTGGCTAAGCAGAAGGCCCAGATGGCCCTGTTCAGCCCGTATGATGTGGAGCGCGTGTACGGTAAGCCGTTCGCGGACATCTCCGTCACCGAACATTACGACGAGATGGTGGCTGACGACCGCATCAAGAAGACCTACATCGATGCCCGCAAGTTCTTCACCACCATCGCCGAGCTGCAGTTTGAATCCGGCTACCCGTACATCGTGTTCGAGGACACGGTCAACCGCGCCAACCCGATCGAAGGCCGCGTGACCATGTCTAACCTGTGCTCCGAAATCCTGCAGGTGCAGGAGCCGAGCGCATACAACGAAGACCTCACCTATGCGCACGTGGGCCGCGATATCTCCTGCAACCTTGGCTCGCTGAACATCGCCAAGGCCATAGACGGCGGCCTGGCCCACACTGTGGAAACCGCGATTCGCGCGCTCACCTCGGTGGCCGAGCACACGAGCATCGACGCGGTGCCCTCGATCCGCCGCGCCAACGAGGAGGGTCACGCCATCGGCCTCGGCCAGATGAACCTGCACGGCTTCCTGGCCCGCGAAGGCATCCACTACGGCTCCGAAGAAGGCCTCGACTTCACCGACATGTACTTCATGACCGTGGCCTACCATGCCTACCGCGCCTCGCACGCGCTCGCCGTGGAGCATGGCCAGTCGTTCAAGAGCTTCGCTACGTCCGATTACGCCAATCCGGCCGGTCAGGGCAATTACTTTGACAAGTACACCGATGGTCGCCGCTCGCTCGAACCGCGTACCGCCAAGGTTCGTGAGCTGTTCGCCAAGTACGGCATCGCGATTCCAACCGTGGCCGACTGGGAGGCGTTGCGCGACGCGATTTTGAAGGACGGCATCTACAACCAGAACCTGCAGGCCGTGCCGCCCACCGGTTCGATTTCCTACATCAACCATTCCACGAGCTCGATTCACCCGATTGCCTCGAAGATCGAGATTCGTAAGGAAGGCAAGATCGGGCGCGTCTATTACCCGGCGGCCTACATGACCAACGACAACCTCGAGTACTACGAGGACGCCTACGAAATCGGCTGGAAGGCCATCGTGGATACGTATGCCGAGGCTACCCAGCACGTGGACCAGGGCCTCTCGCTCACGCTGTTCTTCCCCGACACCGCCACCACCCGCGACCTCAACAAGGCGCAGATCTACGCCTGGCGCAAGGGCATCAAAACCCTCTACTACATCCGCATCCGTCAGCAAGCCCTGGAAGGAACTGAAGTCCAAGGCTGCGTCTCCTGCATGCTCTGATTGTTCGATGGAGCGTCCTCGTCGTTGCTCCTCGGTCGACGTACCTTCGTACGCCTTCCCTCGGTGCGCCCAGAGGCCGCACGCATCGAACAACCACAGATGTCCATTCATATATCGGGCTCCCTTTCTTGGCTCCCCTCCCTGAAGGGAGCTGGCCGCGAAGCGGACTGAGGGGAGCCCAACCACTCTAAGGAACCCACAATGTCACGAACCATCTATAGAGCACTGCTCCGGCTGACCGCGCCGGAGGAGTTCGAAAACAAGTCCAACGACGATAACGACAACGACAACGAGTAAAAGGAACACTACTCATGGCACCTATCTCCATTCCGCGTAAACCCCTGAAACTCATCGATCGCGTCTCCGCAATCAACTGGAACCGACTTGAAGACGAGAAGGACCTCGAGGTCTGGGATCGCCTGACCGGCAATTTCTGGCTGCCCGAAAAGGTCCCCGTCTCCAACGACATCCCCAGCTGGCAGAAGATGACCGAAGATGAGCACACGCTCACCATGCACGTGTTCACCGGCCTGACCCTGCTGGACACCATCCAGGGTACGGTCGGCGCCGTCTCCCTGATTCCGGACGCGCTCACCCCGCACGAGGAAGCCGTGTACACCAACATCGCCTTCATGGAATCCGTGCATGCCAAGAGCTACTCGTCCATCTTTTCCACCCTGTGCTCCACCGAGCAGATCGACGCGGCCTTCGACTGGAGCGAGAACAACGAGTTCCTGCAGAAGAAGGCGGAGATTGTGCTCGACTACTACGAGGGCGACAACCCGTACAAGCGCAAGGTGGCCTCCACCCTGCTCGAATCGTTCCTCTTCTACTCCGGCTTTTACCTGCCGATGTACTTCTCCGCGCACGCCAAGCTGACCAACACCGCCGACGTGATTCGCCTCATCATCCGTGACGAGGCCGTGCATGGCTACTACATTGGCTACAAGTACCAGAAGGGCATCGCCCAGCTCACCGACGCCGAGCGCATGGATATGCAGGACTATACCTACGACCTGCTCAACGAGCTGTACGACAACGAAGTGGAGTATACCCAGTCCCTCTACGACCGTGTGGGCTTGACCGAGGACGTCGAGAAGTTCCTGCGTTACAACGGCAACAAGGCTCTGATGAACCTTGGCTACCCGGCGCTGTTCCCAGCTGAGATCTGCGACGTGAACCCTGCGATTCTGGCCGCACTGAGCCCCAACGCCGACGAAAACCACGACTTCTTCTCCGGTTCCGGCTCCTCCTACGTGATGGGCAAGGCCGAAGAAACCGATGACGACGACTGGGATTTCTAAGGGTTTCGCGGTCCGCGAACCCGCAGCGCCGCCGCGTTCGCACGACGGCGCTACGCTGGAGATATGGAACATGAGCCGTTGGTCAGCATCATCATCCCGGTATATAAGGTCGAGAAATTCCTTGATGAATGCGTGAAGTCTGTGGTTGCTCAGACCTATCGCAACCTCGAGATTCTGCTGGTGGATGATGGCTCGCCTGACGACTGCCCGGCCATGTGCGACGCTTGGGCCACCCGCGACCCGCGCGTGCGGGTGATTCACAAGCCCAACGGCGGACTGTCCGACGCACGCAATGCCGGCATCGCCCAGGCGACCGGCTCATACATCTACTTTGCGGATTCGGATGACACTGTGGCGCCCACGCTGGTGGAAGACTGCCTGAATGCCATGCGTGAATACGATGCCGATCTGGTGATGTTCCAGTTCGACACCATCTCCGAGAACGACAAGCCACTGCTCTCCAGCTATCGTCACAATGATTTCGATGAAGTGCAGGTGCTGACTCCGGTCGAAGCCATCAAGAAGCAGGTCAAAGCCGAGATTGATGGCTATTTCTGGGCCTTTCTGGCACCCGCGTCCACCTATCAGGAACACGGCTTCTCCTTCCCAGTGGGCCGCAAAATCGAGGATCTCTCCCGCATCTGCAATGTGATCGGCGAGGCCACGCGCGTGGTGCGCATTCCTAAGGTGCTATATCACTATCGTCTGCGCGAAGGGTCGATTACCGCCACCTTGGATCCGCAGCTCACCCGCGATTGGACGCGCGCCGCCGATGACCGCGAAGAATATGTTGTTCATCGATTCCCTGAACTCAAGGGATTCATGACTCTGCAGCAGCTGAACTTCTTTGCCAACCTCGATTACGAGACCATGCGTCAGTCGTTGATCGCCGGTCTCAAGATTGATCCTGAAGATGCGGATGCGCTTCGCCGGCGCATCGAAGGGCTGACCAAGTCTGCCGATGAGAGCGAAGAGCCCATGCCGGAAACCCTGCGCGAATTGCTCGGCCTGCTGAAGCTGGGAGTCACCAAGTTTGCTGGCATTGAAGCCGATGCGGAATCGGCTGATGCCGCCGCTGATAACGACGACGTGACACTGGCCGAACGCTTCCGCGATATGCGCGAGGATTGGCGCCAGCTGCGCATCCAACGCATCGAAAATGCCGAGGAGCGCAAAGCCGAACGCAAGGCCGCCCGCAACGGCGTGACTTTCGGGGCAATCTAGGTTCTTACTGTTGCATTTGCCGATTGAGCCGGCCTCGATGCTTCATTGGTCGGTGGTTAACAGTCTTGTTGAGACTGAATTCGAATCTGATTCTGGCTGATAAAAGGAGCATACGGATTGCGGTTCGCCATAGCGACACGCCGATATGACGATAATACGTTATGACGATATGATGATAATACGAATTTGGTGAAGCGGAATGAACCTCAACATTAAATTCGTCTGATGGCCGTAGCTGGCCGCAGTGGTTTAATGCATTGCAAGGAGGCATCGTGCTTATGTCGTATTTTCAACCGAACGGCATGCTGTATGTCGATCAGGTATCGGATTGGCGCGAAGCAGTCGACTTGGTGACGCGTCCCTTGCTCGACGCCGGCACCATCGAGCGGGGCTATGTCGATGCCATTAAGACATCGATTGCCAGTCCAGGAGGAACATATATAGATCTCGGGGGAGGTGTTGCCCTTGCGCATGCGAGGCCTGAAAGTGGAGTGGTCTCCACATCGCTCTCTGTGCTGCGAGTGGGTAAGCCGTTCCTGCTAGCCGATAATGAGGACCATCCCATCAACACCATGTTTTGCTTGGCCGCGAAAGACTCAAACGCGCATATCGATCTTATGCAATCGCTGGCTCTTTTGTTGACCGATTCAGGCAAACTAGCTGCTTTGAACGCGTCCTCCAACGTCGATGAATTGGCCGCTGCGCTGGCCTGACAGACTGCACTTCCATCTCATCAAACAACTCATACGAAAGGTACTTCAATGAAAATCATCACCGCATGCAGCACTGGCCTTGGATCTAGCTTTATGACCCAACTCAACATCGAGAAAGCGCTGAGCAATCTTGGTGTGACCGGTGTGGAAACCGATCATATGGATATCGCCTCCGTTACTCCTACCTCTGCTGATGTGTTGTTCGTCGGGCGCGACATCGCTGAAGCTGCAGAAGGTCTGATGGATGACGTGGTTGTTCTGGACAGCCTTATTGACATGGACAACATCACCGCACAGGTAGCTGCTGCGCTGAAGCGACACGGTGTCGAGGTTCCCAATAAATAACCCTTTTCGGTGGTGGGAAGAGACATTGTTGCCCCGACCCGGCGCCAAATCCGGAAAACAACAATACAAACAAACATAACGATTAGAGGAGAGAGCATGAACGGCGTGTTATCGGTGCTACTTGATATTTTCCGGCAGCCATCCATTATTGTGGCTTTGATTTCGTTGGTGGGTCTTGCCGTGCAGCGCAAGAAGGCTACCGACATTATGAAGGGCACCATCCGAACCATGGTGGGATTCCTGGTGTTGGCAGCAGGCGCTTCCGTCGTTTCCGGCGCACTTGATCCCTTTGGCAGCATGTTCCAGCATGCATTCAATGTGCAGGGTGTGGTGCCGAACAACGAAGCCATTGTCGGCACGGTCTTGGTGAAGTATGGTTCTGAAGCCGCCCTTATCTTCTTCTTCGGCATGATTGTCAACATCCTGCTGTCTATGACCTCGCGTTTCAAGTACATCTACCTGTCCGGTCATGTGGCGTTCTACATGGCTACGATGGTCGCCGTGATTCTCGAGGTTGCTGGTATGTCGACTTGGGGTGTGATTCTGTGGGGCTCCATCGCACAAGGTTTGATTGTCACCATCTCTCCCGCGCTTGTACAGCCGTTCATGAAGGATGCCGCTGGTACCAATGATGTCGCCCTTGGTCACACCGGTGGTGCGGGCATTGCGCTCGGCGGTCTCGTGGCTCGTCTGACCCGTTCTAAGAAGCACCCGTCCAAGTCCACTGAGGACATCAAGTTCCCTGCAGGCCTTGGTTTCCTTCGCGACACCACCGTCATCATCGCCCTGTCGATGGCCGTTATTTATGTTGTCGTCGCGCTGTTCGCGGGTAGCTCCTACATTGAATCTGAGCTGAGCGATGGGCAGAACTTCATCGTGTTCGCCATCCTGCAGGCTGCCACATTCTCTGCTGGCGTGTTTGTCATTCTCGCTGGTGTGCGCGTGGTACTCGGTGAGATCGTACCTGCGTTCAAGGGTATTTCCGAGAAGCTCGTGAAGAACTCGAAGCCGGCCCTTGACGTGCCGATGATCTTCACCTTCGCCCCCAATGCTGTGCTTATCGGCTTCATCTCCAGCTTCGTTGGTGGTGTGGTCGGTATGGGAATCATGGCTCTGGCCGGTTCCACCATCATTATCCCGGGTATTGTGGCTCACTTCATGACCGGCGGCGCCACCGGTGTAATCGGTAACGGACAGGGCGGCGTACGTGGTGCGGTGATTGGCTCCTTCGTCAATGGTTTGGCGATTACATTCCTGCCGCTATTCCTGCTGCCTGTGCTTGGCGACACCGGCATGGCGAATGCCACATATTCTGATGCGGATTATGGTGTTGCTGGTATTCTGCTTGGCCAGTTCGGCAAGGGCGGTCAGATTGGTCTCATCATTGGTATTATCGCTTCGGTCGTGGTGTTCTATGCCGCATCGTTTGCGATGAGTGCGCGTGAGAAGAAGAAGGCTGCCGTAGAAGCGAAATAATCGGTGCATGGCCGCTCTGCAGATATATGGAGGGCGGCCTGCGAACCGCCGGGAATGGGTTGCCAATCCCGGCGGTTTGTGTATCCGTGGCACAGTACAGTCGTAAAGGAAGGCAAGGAGGACAACCATGGCGGAAGGTGTACCGAAGTATATTGCGGTTAGGGACAATCTTCGCCAGCGTGCGCAGGCGATGTATTCAGGCGAACAATTGCCGCCCGAGCCGGAGCTCTGTGACCAGTATGGGGTAAGTCGTATCACGCTGCGTCATGCAGTGGATGATTTGATTCAAGATGGCCTGTTGGTTCGAGAGCAGGGTAGAGGTACATTTCGCACTGCCAAGCAAGGTGAGTCCCAGCATGAGGTGATTAGCGACCATATTCGAGGTTTTTTTCGTCAACAGGCCGATCTTGGCAATACGGTGGACACCAAGGTGCTTGACAATACCGTGGTGCGTAACGCAAAGGCCGCGCAACGTCTGGGATTGCCGGATGATGCCGACTTGGTTCGACTGGAGAGGCTGCGATACGTGGATGATAAGCTCAAGCAGCATGTGATCACGTTCTTGTCGGCGGCGCGGTTCCCGAAGGTGGTCGATCAGGATTTCAGCCATCAGTCGCTATATGACTTTCTGGAACATAATTACGCGGTGCGTTTGGTAGAGAACGATGCCGCCGTGCGCGTGCATGCGTTGGATACGCGGATGGCATGGTATTTCGGAGTGCCCGATGGTACCCAGGTTTTGGAGATGGACTCCACCGTAATCGATGCATTCGGCTCCACGATTGCGTTCGGTACCACGTTGCATGCGCCGGGTAGTGGCGAGATCACGTTCATCGTACGAGCCCAGAAAGATTCCTCCGTTGCATAGCGTTGCATAGAGGAGCATCGTCTTGCCCGAGGCACCCTGGTTGCTCTTATTTTCGTTCCATACGGGAGAAGCACTCAACACAATATGGCGGAGTGCTCAAATGTTACCTACATTTCAGACACACCACTTGCCTTGGTCGCAAGGCCGTGTATAGTGAATCTTGGCTCAACGAAGAGAACCTTCACTGAACCGGAAAAAAGTAAACGCTGAAGCTTGCAGTTTCCGAGAGCAAAGTTGTATGTCGGTAGCGAGGGCGGAAGCACAGTAAAGAACAAATCCCTTTACAACGGATCGTGAGGCACGTACCTGCCTCTGAAAGGATTAGTAATTATGGCAGAAGTCGTCTTCGACCACGTCACTCGTATCTACCCGGGCAACGACAAGCCCTCCGTGGATGATCTGAATCTTGATATCAAGGATGGCGAGTTCCTCGTCCTCGTCGGCCCCTCTGGCTGCGGTAAGTCTACGACCCTTCGTATGCTCGCCGGCCTGGAAGAGGTCAACAAGGGCCGCATCCTCATCGGTGGCAAGGATGTCACCACGATGCAGCCGAAGGACCGCGACATCGCAATGGTGTTCCAGAACTACGCCCTGTACCCGCACATGACCGTGGCCGACAACATGGGCTTCGCTCTGAAGATCGCCGGCACTCCGAAGGAAGAGATCCGCAAGCGCGTCGAGAAGGCCGCTGAGATCCTCGACCTGACCGAGTACCTCGATCGTAAGCCGAAGGCTCTGTCCGGTGGTCAGCGTCAGCGCGTGGCCATGGGCCGTGCAATCGTTCGTGAGCCGAAGGTCTTCCTCATGGATGAGCCGCTGTCCAACTTGGACGCCAAGCTCCGTGTCCAGACCCGTACCCAGATTGCTGCTCTGCAGCGCCAGCTGGGTGTCACCACCCTGTACGTGACCCACGATCAGACCGAGGCTCTGACGATGGGCGATCGCATCGCCGTCATCAAGCTCGGTATCCTGCAGCAGGTCGGTGCTCCGACCGAGCTGTATGATCGTCCGGCCAACGTCTTCGTCGCCGGCTTCATCGGCTCCCCGTCGATGAACCTGAACACCCACCCGGTGGTCAACGGCAAGGCGAAGATCGGTGAGGACACCGTGGATCTGCCGGCTGATGCCGTCGCCAAGCTCACTCCGGAGGACAACGGCCAGATTGTGGTCGGCTTCCGTCCTGAGGACGCTGGCCTGGCTCCGGCTGATGACCCGAACGCCTTCTCCCTGAAGGTCGTGAACGTCGAGGATCTGGGTTCCGATGGCTACATCTACGGCAACATCGTCACCGATGGCTCCGCAGCTGAGGCTTCTCAGGTCATGTCCGATCAGAACAAGCTCACCACGATTCGTGTGAACCCGCGCGCTCTGCCGCAGGTTGGTGCCACGGTCAAGATCAAGATTGATCCGGCCAAGATGCACCTGTTCGCACCGTCCACCGAGCTGCGTCTGAACTAATAGATACTTGGCGAGGTCCTAAAGCTTCGTCAACCATTAAACGGGGTCGTTCTCTTCCTCTCTTATGACCTCGTTGGAAAAGCCCTGCATAGCTGCGGGGCTTTTCTTTTTTCCGTACCCCCACTCAAACCGTAAACATAACGCGCCGAAGTTGCCGCTACTCGCTGCACTTCCCAAGCACCACGTAAAATCGAACACATGGAGTTGAACGATTTGCCCCAGATGGATCCGCGCGCGCTGAAGGCCACGTCCGTCAAAGCCGAAGACGAACATGCCAGTTCAGCTGAGCCGCAAGCATTGAAGATCACCGCCGCCAGCTCGAACCCGAAGATGTTCACGCTGCCCTGGCATAAGCCCCTGGCCACCTGGCCCGAGGACCTGCTGGCCAACCTGCCGCGAGGCATCTCCCGCCACGTGGTGCGTTTTGTGCACGTGGGCGACGAGGTGTACGCCATGAAAGAGATCACCCGTCAGGTGGCCGAGCGCGAGTATGAGATTTTGCGCCGACTGCAGAAGCTTGAGTTGCCGACCGTCACCCCGATTGCCGTGGTCACCGGTCGTCATGACCGCAACGGTGAACCGCTGGAAGCGATTCTGGTCACCCGTCACCTGAAGTTCTCACTGCCGTACCGCGCGCTGTTCGCCCGCAATCTCCAGCCGGATACTGCCGAGCGTTTGATCGACGCCCTTGCCGTGCTGCTGGTTCGCCTGCACTTGGCCGGCTTCTACTGGGGCGATGTGTCGCTGTCGAACGTCCTGTTCCTGCGTGATGCCGACGCGTTTTCCGCCTTCCTGGTGGACGCCGAAACCGGTGATTTGCAGGTGCAGCTCACCGACGGCCAGCGTGAATACGATATCGACCTGGCTCGCACCAACATCATCGGTGAATTGATGGATTTGGCTTCTGGCCGTCTGCTGCCGAGCGACGTGGACGAGATCGAGGTCGGCAACCGCTTGGTCGACCGCTACCACTCGCTGTGGAGCGCCCTGACCGATACCGACAAGTTCGGCCCGGATGAGATGTGGAAGATCGAGCAGCGCGTCAACAAGCTCAACGACCTGGGCTTCGACGTGGACGAGCTGGAGATGAAGACCGCCGAGGACGGCAAGCGCGTGCTGGTCCGCCCGCGTGTGGTGGATGCCGGTTACGCCAACCGCAAGCTGTTGCGTCTCACTGGTTTGGACGTGCAGGAGAACCAGGCCCGCCGCCTGCTCAACGATCTCGATGCCTACCGCGCCTCCACATGGCGTGACGGCGAGGAGCTCGAAATCGTGGCCACCGATTGGATGCGCGAAGTGTACGAGCCAACGGTTCGCATGATTCCGCGTGAGTACCGTTCGCAGATCGAGCCGGCGCAGTTCTTCCACGAGGTGCTTGACCATCGTTGGTTCTTGGCGGAGAAGGCCGGCCACGACGTGCCGATGGGCGAGGCTGTGACCAGCTATATCGAAAACGTCTTGCCGAACTATAAGCTCGATTCCAAGGCGCTTGCCGAACTCAACGAAGAAGCCGATTCCGGTGTCATCGATGATGAGACCACTTACGGCGGCCTGGACGACGACGGCTACAACCCCGACGACGATCCTGACGCGGCGGTGTGGAGCCATTAAGCGGATTTATATATTCGACCCTGTGAACCGCGCCCCGATTGTTGGACTGAAGTAATTCAGATTCGATGATCGGAAGGTGCGGTTTCTTATGTGTGTGGATCGCGTGTGCCGTTGACCGTGGGTCGTCTATAATTATTAATTGTTAGGGTAATTAACAATAAGCAGAAAGACGAACCAATGTCTCGCAACGAAGCAACAGACAACACCGTCAGCAGCCTGAACGACGTGTATGCCAGCATCGACGTACTGGTCGATTATGCCGGCAAGCATCTTAACCTTGACCCGCGCGATGCGGATTGGACCCGTAATCGCATTTTTGAACTGTTTGAGCTGGATTCGTACCGCCCGACCGGAGAGACTACAGACGACACCGCGCCGGACGAACTGTTGAGCCGCTTCCGCGAATCATGCGTTGCCGCTGGCCTATTCGAGCCTGAAGAAGGGCCGCGATACGCCGATGTGGTGATGGGTCTGCTGTCCGCCAGCCCGTCCGCTGTACAGGATCGGTTCGTGGCCGTTGAACAATCCAACGATGGTATGGAGGCCATGCGCTGGTTCTATGACTACAGCGTGGCCAACAACTACGTCAAGAAAGCCGTACTCGACAAAAATCCGCGCTTTGATTCGCATGGCGTCACCGTGACCATCAATCTCGCCAAGCCGGAATTCAAGAACATGAAGAAGGCTGCAGCCGGCAATAGCGTGGCGGGTGGCTACCCTTCCTGCACGATATGCCATGAGAACGAAGGTTTTGCGGGCCGTGACAAGCGTACGCTGCGCACAGTGCCGGTCACGCTGGGCGGCGAACCGTGGTTCTGGCAGTTCTCTCCATACGGCTACTTCCACCAGCATGGCATTTGCGTCAACACCGAGCACACGCCTATGCACGTTGACCGCGATACCTTCGGCCATCTGCTGGACTTCGTTGACCGATTCCCCGGCTACTTCCTGGGCTGCAACGCCGCTCTGCCGCGTATCGGCGGATCGGTGCTGGCTCATGATCACTATCAGGGCGGCGGCGAGCATCTGCCCATGCACAAGGCGGCCGCTTGGGCCACATTCCACATGAACGGCTATCCAGATGCCGTGGTTGAGATCCTCGACTGGCCGGGTACCGCCGTACGTGTGGTGTCTCGCAATCGCGATGCCATCGTGGAAATCAGCGATATGATTCGACTCGCTTGGCAGCAGTTTGACGATAGTGCAGCGAACATCGCCAGCCATGACGCGGATGGTAATCGTCAATCCGCCGTATCTCCAAGTGCCATCATTACGGATCGCGGGTACGAGATGAGCTTGATTTTCCGCAACAATGCCGTCAGCAGCGAATACCCCGAGGGAGTGTTCCACGCGCATCCCGAATTCTGGCCGATCAAGCAGGAGCCTATTGGCCTCATCGAAGCGCAGGGTCTGTTCATTCTGCCCGGACGTTTGGTCGATCAACTTGCCCAGCTTGAGAACGCCTTGGCCGAGGGCCAGCCGTTACCCGCATCGGTGAGTGAGTTCACGCTGGAATGGGACGAGCTGACCGCCGCACTGAACGGCAATCGTGACCGAGCGGCCATTCATCAAGCCGTTCATGAAGAACTTGGCAGCGTGTGCGAGCGTATTCTCGGCAATACCGCCGTGTTCAAAACCAAGGAGCAGACGGTTGCGTTCCTCGCTGAACTTGGGCTTACCCGGCAGTAATCGGCCCAGCGCTGATAAACCGCAACGCTTTTTCCGATGTTTGAGGAGAGGTAATGACTGATTTCGTGTTTCGCAACATCGACAATCCCGCAGGTTCCGCCACCATCAGCGACCACGGCGCGCATCTGCTGCGCTGGCGGCCGCTGAGCCAGGCCACGGATGTAGTGTTTGCACCTTCTTCGGTGGTGGTTGCTGAAGGTAGGCCGCTGGGTGGCGGCGTCCCGGTGATATTCCCGTGGTTTGGGCCCGGCTTTGCCGACGGCCATGGTCTTGGCAAAAAGCCGAATCACGGATTCGTTCGTACCAGGCAGTGGCATCTCGATGCTGAGTCTTTCAGCAATAGCTATGCGCATTACAGCCTGACCGAGGCTGATGTGCCTTCCGATATGCTGCCTTGGTTCGAGGGGGATGCCGTGCCCAGTTTCCGTGCTGATTATGAGGTGCACGTTGCCGATACCCTTACCATGACGCTTACAGCGACCAACACTGGAGCCACGCCGTTCTCCTATGAAGCCGCACTGCATACGTATTTCCACGTCAGCGATGTCTCGCAGATTCGCCTCACCGGTCTTGAGCACGCACGTTATGAGGATGCGACCAATGGTTTTGCGCCGTGTGAGCAGCCGGACGAAGCCGTGACGTTCGATGGCCCGGTGGATCGTGTATATGCCTCGACTGCCGCAGTGGAACTGCATGACGAAGGTTTTGGCCGCACGATTCATGTTGCCAAGTCCGGCTCTGCGCAAACCGTGGTATGGAACCCCGCCGAACCGTACGGCGTGCTGGTCAATGATTCCGTCAACGAGGAATGGCGTCACTTCGTATGCTGCGAGGCCGCCGCCTGCCGGGAGCACGCGGTAAGACTTGAACCCGGCGAGTCCCATGCGCTCACCCAAACGCTCTCTGTGGCATAAACGAAAAGAGGTCCGCCATCGCTGGCGGACCTCTTTGTTTGGCTGCTTAGCTTACTGAGCCGATTCAGCGCCCTCGCGACGGGCGCGGGACACGGCGTACAGGCTGATGCCCGCGGCCACCGAAGCGTTCAGCGATTCCACGGACGAGCTGATCGGAATGCCGGCAATCGCGTCGCAGGATTCGCGCACCAATCGGCTCAGGCCACTGCCTTCCGATCCCAGCACCACCACGAGCGGATCGGTTTCAAAGCCGGTTTCGCCCACGAGCTTGTCGCCACCGCCGTCCAGGCCGACTACGTAGTAGCCGCGCTCCTTCAGGCCTTCGATCGCCTTGGTCAGGTTCACCACGCGAGCCACCGGCATGTGGGCCGCTGCGCCAGCGGATACCTTCCATGCTGCGGCGTTCACCGAAGCGGAACGACGCTCGGGCAGAATCACGCCGTTGGCACCGAATGCGGCTGCCGAACGAATCACGGCACCCAGGTTCTGCGGGTCGGTCACGCCGTCCAGCGCAATGAACAGCGGGCGGGCCGCGATGCGTGCGGCGGCCGAATTCGCAGCCTCCATGGCCTTGGCCTTCTTCTCGGCACGGTCGGCCAATTCCCTCAGAGAGGAGTACTGGAACGGATCGACCTTCAGAATCACGCCCTGATGGTTGCCGGAGCGGGCGATACGATCCATCTCCAGACGATCGGCCTCCAGCATGTGCAGTCCGTTCATGCCGGCGATCTTCACGATTTCGCGGGTGCGGTCGTCATGCTCGATGCGCGACATGATGTACAGCGTGGAAGAAGGTACGCCCACGCGCAGTGCCTCCAGCACGGAATTGCGGCCGTACACCAGATCCGAGGTGTCCGCCGAAGCGAACTTGTCCACTCGGCGGCGAGCCGCCAGGCGCGGGTCGGCCATCTGCCGGCGTTCCGCCGCCTTCTTGGCCTTGTATGCCTTGTGGTAGACGCGGTCCTCGGCCTTCGGAGTGGGGCCGTAACCCTTCAGTTTGTTGCGATGCTTGCCACCCGACCCCTTGGTCGGTCCTTTTTTGATAGCCATAGGTGCTATTGTCCCAGCACCCCGCGCCAAAACGCGGCTATTCCGCCGTCGGTAGCCGGTAAGGTATTGAGAGTGAAGAAGCAGCGCATGATATTCGGACTGTCCCTGCTGTATTGGGGATTATGGTTGGCGATTCTGATTCTGTGGATGGGTCGCTTCGTGACGTCGTTCCTGTCGATCTACCTGGTCTCCGCGCTGCACCTCGGCGAAGGCGTTGTGGGCGCGGTCGTGGCCATGTACGGTTTCGGCGCCATCATCGGCTGTCTTTTCGGTGGCGCGCTGTCCGACCGGTTCGGCCGCCAGTCGATGATCATCATCGGCGAAATCGGCGCGGCCGCCGCTCTTCTGGTCGTCTCCGTCCTCGCCGATCCCGTGGCGTTGGGCGCGGCCCTGTTCGTATACGGCGCGTTCGCCTCGCTGCCCAGTCCAGCCATCGCCGCATACATCGCCGACGTGGTGCCTCCCAAGCGTCAACAGCGCGCCTATGTGCTGCAATCATGGGCCATCAATTTCGGGTATGCGATCGGCCCGATCGTGGCCAATCAGCTGATCAAGATCTCCTATTCGCTGATGTTCTACGTCGAGGCAGCGGTGATGATCGCCGTCACGATATTGCTGATCGTGTTCTTCCGCGAAGTGAGGCATCTGACGACTTCGGCGCCGGCGGCCCGCCCCGAGGGCGCCATGTCTCGCAATTGGCGGCGCGTGCTCACCGATACTCCATTCCTCGGCTTCTCCCTGCTGATGTTCGGCTACTTCCTTGTGTACTTCCAAAGCACCTCCGGCCTGCCCATTGCCATGACGGACCTTGGTCTGGGGTTGGGCGACTATTCGGTGCTGTTGACCATCAACGGCGGCATGCTGTGTCTGCTGCAGATTCCCGCCATGAAACTGTTCGCGCGCATGGGCAATTCGCGTGTGCTCGTGATGGGCCTTGCGGTGACCGCCATCGGCTATGCGGTGCAGGCCGTGGCCCATTCATGGGGCGGGTTCGCGCTTGCCGTAGTGCTGTGGACGCTGGGCGAGCTGGGCACGTTCCCCATCGCCACCACTACGGTCGCCGCCATGGCGCCCGCCACCGCCCGCGGCACGTACCAGGGCGTCTATAACGTGGTGTGGTCGGTGTCGATCGCATTGGCGCCGCTGATCGGCGGCTGGGTGATCGGCGGCTTCGGCGGGCGGATGCTGTGGATCGCCTGCACGGTGGTGTTGGTCGGCGTCACCGTGGGCCTGCGGGTCACCAAGGGTTCCCGAGACGCCGCCATGGCCGCCGCGATGGGTGCAGAGGACGATTCTCAGTAAGAACCGTGCACCCATCCGAACTGTTTCCACACAAACGAACATGACCGAAAATGGCGGCATTCCGCGGCTCAGACGCTTTGCATGTTCGATTAGGTTTCCGAAATCCGCGCACGGTTCTCCGAGCCTTGATTTCAGTGCGCTGAGTTGCGGCGCATGACGTCTGTGGCGTACTATTATCCGTTGAAAGCGGTACTCGCCCCGCCGGATATCGGCCGGTCCAATGGAGGGTCGGCGCGTGACGGCGGAGCAGGGCACAGAGAAGTACTCCACCGCTGGAAAACCCGCATGAAGGGAGAAAGAAATGAAAGCCTATATTCAGCGACTAGGCCGCGCGCTGATGCTGCCCGTCGCCTGCCTGCCCGCCGCGGCGCTCTTCCTGGGCATCGGCTATTGGATCGATCCGAGCGGTTGGGGTGGCGGCAACGTCATCGCCGCCTATCTGTGCAAGACGGGTTCGGCGATCCTCGACAATCTGGGCTTGCTGTTCGCCGTTGGCGTGGCCGTCGGCATGGCCCGTGACAAGGACGGCGCCTCGGCCCTGTCCGGTCTGGTCGGTTTCATGACCATCACCACGATCATGGGCTCGGCCTCCATGTTCCTGGGCTTCGACGCCGAGAACCCGCCGGCCGCCTTTGCTCCTGGCGCCATCGGCAACAAGAACGTGTTCTTCGGCATCATGGTCGGCTGCGTGTCCGGTGCGCTGTACAACCGTTTCAGCAAGACCAAGTTGCCCGACTTCCTGGCCTTCTTCTCCGGCCGTCGCTGCGTGCCGATCCTGACCGCCGCGCTGATGTCGGTCATTTCCCTGGTGCTGCTGTTCGTGTGGCCGCTGGTCTACAACGGTCTGGTCGCCTTCGGCGAGTCCCTGATGGGTATGGGCGCGGTCGGCGCCGGCATCTACGCCTTCTTCAACCGTCTGCTCATCCCCACGGGTCTGCACCACGCCCTCAACAACGTGTTCTGGTTCAACCTTGCCGGCATTGATGACATCACCAAGTTCTGGAACGGTGTGGGCGGTCTCAACGGCACCACCAAGGCTGTGCTGGCCACCGGTGGATTCCAGCCGTGGGGCGAGTACGTCACCGGCATGTACCAGGCCGGCTTCTTCCCGATCATGATGTTCGGCTTGCCTGCGGGCGCGTTTGCCATCTACCGCTGCGCCAAGCCGGAGAACCGTCGTACCGTCGGCTCCCTGATGCTCGCCGGTGGTCTGGCCGCCTTCCTCACCGGTGTGACCGAGCCCCTGGAGTTCTCCTTCATGTTCGCCGCCTTCCCGCTGTACGTGGTGCACGCGCTGCTCACCGCCCTGTCGGTGTTCATCGCCGCGTCCTTCCAGTGGATCGCCGGCTTCAACTTCTCCGCCGGCTTCATCGATTGGTTCCTCTCGCTGCGTGTGCCGCAGGCGCATATGCCGTGGATGCTTATCGTGCAGGGCCTGGTCTTTGCGGTCATCTACTACTTCGTGTTCACGTTCATGATCAAGAAGTTCGACCTCAAGACCCCGGGCCGTGGCGATGGCGTTGACGATGAGGGCGCCGCCGCCGTGGCGGGCATTCTCGACACCGGCGCCGCCCCGGCCGCCGCGGTCTCCCGCGACAAGTACGCCGCGCTGGCCGCGAAGCTCTACGCGCTGCTTGGCGGCAAGGCCAATATCGTCGACATCGAGAACTGCGTGACCCGTCTGCGTCTGGGTGTCAAGGACACCGCCAAGGTGGATGTGGACGCCATCCGCAAGCTGGTGCCCGGCGTGAAGGTCATCGACGACAGGAATGTCCAGGTTGTGGTCGGCACGCAGGTGCAGGCTGTGGCCGATGCCATGGAAGAGCTGCATAAAGCCTAGCGCTTGGCGCTCTGTCGCTTGGTATGACGGATGGGCTGCGTGACGTCGACATGATCGGCGTCACGCAACCCATCCGTTATCGTCCATCATTGGTTTTCAAGGAGTCATTATGGGATTGTTCTCCGGTTTGTTCCACAACAGCGATGAGGCGGCGCCCGCCCCAGCAGCGACGTCGGTTCTCGCCCCATGCGATGGTGTCTGGGAGTCCATCGAGAAAGTGCCCGACGACACGTTCGCCGCCAAGATTCTGGGCGATGGGTTCGGCGTGGTGCCGTCCTCCGGGCTGGTCGTCGCCCCTGTTTCCGGAACGGTGACCACCGTGGCCGACGCCAAACACGCCGTGGGCATCACCACTCCGGGCGGTGTCGAGGTGTTGGTGCATATCGGCGTCGATACCGTGCAACTCAAGGGCGCGCCTTTCACGATGCTGGTGAGTGCCGGGCAGACGGTCTCAGCCGGCGATCCCATCGAGAAGGTCGATTTCGATGCGGTCAAGGCCGCGGGCAAAGCCACCGACGTCATCGTGGTGTTCACCAACCCGGCCACCATCGCCGCTTTGGATCTTACCGGTTCCGGTACGGTGGCCGTCGGCGCGCAAGTGGGCACCCTCGCCGTCAGATAAGCCGATTCGAGCTCGAGGCGCGCACGACGAGTTCCGGTGGCAACGAGATGTGCGTGGGATTCCCGGGCCCGATTTCGATGAGACGCAAGACCTCGGTGACGATACGCGCGTACGGCGGACGCACCGAGGTCAGGGCGGGCAGCGCGGCCGCAGCGATGGGCGAGTCGTTGTACCGCTCGACGATGTCCGCGCCCAGCTCGCCCGTCATGGCTTGACCAGTGTGCCGCCGGGTTATGGAATAATGGCATCGTACGCATCGGCTGCAATTGCGTCGATGCCCATAACCGCGCAGTCCTGCGCCGCCCGGGAGAGACAACCCGGTGCCGGCCGAGGCTGACTACTCCGCGGCGATACCAAGGAGAACACCATGGATGATCGTAACGATCAATCCGCAAAGTCCGCGACCGCAACGAACGGGGTCGTGGAATCGGAAGAAGTGCGCGCACAGGAAGCGCTATTGGGGGATACTGATCCAAGTCTGACCAGCGTCGACGACGTGGCCAAAGCCCTGAACGTCGACCCATCCCACGGCCTGAGCGAGGAAGAAGCCAAGCGCCGACTGGCCAAATTCGGCCCGAACGAGCTCGCCAGCGCCCCGCCCGTACCGAAATGGAAGAAGTTCCTGGCCCAGTTCCAGGATCCGCTGGTGTACCTGCTGATTGCAGCCACCATTATTTCAGTCATTGCATGGGGCATCGAGAAAGCCAATGCGCGTCCCGGCGCAGAAGGCGGCGAAGCGTTGCCGTTCGACGCCCTCGTAATCATCCTCATCCTGATTGTCAACGCCGTGCTCGGCTATATGCAGGAAGCCAAGGCAGAAGCCGCCGTTGAGGCGCTCGCCCAAATGACAGCTCCGCAGACCTCGGTGCTGCGTGGCGGCAAGGTGCTGCGCATCAACACCGCCGACGTGGTTCCCGGCGACATCATCGTCCTTGCCGAAGGCGACTCGGTCTCTGCCGATGGACGACTGGTCAACGCGGCCAGCCTGCGCATTGCCGAAGCCTCCCTGACCGGCGAATCCGTGCCAGTCGGTAAGAAGCCGGATACGCTCACCGAAGCGAAGGCCCTTGGCGACCGCGCCAATATGATCTTCAACGGCACATCCGTCACGCAGGGCACAGGCCGTGCCATCGTGACCGGCACCGGCATGAACACACAGGTCGGTAAGATTGCCGACATGCTTTCCGCCACCGAAGACGAGAAAACTCCGCTGCAGAAGGAGATGGATTATGTCTCCAAGATTCTGGGTATTGCGGTGTGCATCATCGCCGTCGTGGTATTGGTAGCGCTCGCCGTGCTCGAGGGCTTCAACGACGTCCACGACGTGATTGATTCCCTGCTGCTCGCCGTTTCGCTGGCTGTGGCCGCCGTACCGGAAGGCCTGGCCGCCATCCTTACCGTGGTACTGGCCCTTGGTGTGCAGCGCATGGCCGCCCACAACGCCATCGTCAAGAAGCTGCATTCCGTCGAAACCTTGGGCTCCGCCTCCGTGATCTGCTCGGACAAGACCGGTACCCTGACCCGTAACGAGATGACCGTGGAACGTGTGGTCACCCCATCCGGCGAGGTGCAGATCACCGGCACCGGCTACGCGCCCGAAGGCCGCATGGTCATGGCCGGTGGTGTTGATCCCGAATCCGATCAAGCCAAGACCATCGCCGATGAGGTTATTGCCACACTCGTGGCCGGCACACTGGCCAACGACGGTGAACTCCGTCAGGAAAACGGCAAGTGGGAGATTGTGGGCGACCCCACTGAAGTCTCACTGGTCGTTGCCGCTCGCAAGGTCAAGGCTGATCACAAGGTCAGCCGTTACACTCGCGTGGGCGAGATTCCGTTCACCTCCGAACGCAAGCGCATGTCCATCATCGCTAAAGACGACACCGATTCCGGCAAACTGACCGTGTTCGCTAAGGGTGCGCCGGACGTGTTGCTGAGCTACTGCTCGCGCATTCGCGTGGGCGGCCAGGTCCGCAAGCTCACCGAAGGTGATCGTCAGTCGATTCTGGCCACCGTCGAACGCCTCTCTTCCGAGGCATACCGCACGCTTGGTCAGGCCTGTCGACCGCTGGAAACCAGCTCGCTGGCCGATGTGCCGGGCGTCAGCGTAAATGCCGCGGGCCAGGTGGCCGACATCGCCGAACAGTCCGAGGCCATCGAAACCGACCTTATCTGGAACGGCATGGTCGGCATCATCGACCCGCCGCGCACTGAGGTCCGCGATTCCGTGGCCGAGGCGCACCGTGCCGGCATCCGCACCGTGATGATCACCGGCGACCACCCGCTGACTGCTGCCCGCATCGCCTCCGACCTTGGCATCATCGCCAAGGACGGCAAGGCCCTGACCGGTGACCAGCTTGATCAGCTGCCCGACGAAGCCGTGCTCGACAAGGCCACTGCTGAAGTGTCCGTGTATGCCCGCGTGGCTCCTGAGCACAAGCTCAAGATCGTCGAGTCCCTACAGCGCCAGGGCAACATCGTGGCCATGACCGGTGACGGTGTGAACGACGCTCCGGCCGTCAAGTCCGCGGATATCGGTGTGGCCATGGGCATCACCGGCACCGAAGTGACCAAGCAGAGCGCCAAGATGATTCTGGCGGACGACAACTTCTCCACCATCGTGGCTGCTGTGCGCGAAGGCCGCGTGATCTTCGACAACATCCGCAAGTTCCTGCGCTACCTGCTGAGCTCCAACGTGGGCGAGGTATTCACCGTGTTCCTCGGCGTGGTGCTGGCCGGCTTCCTCGGCATCCGTCAGCCGGAATCCGTGGGCGTCGCCGTACCGCTCCTCGCCACGCAGCTGCTGTGGATCAACCTACTGACCGATGCGGCCCCAGCACTCGCCATGGGCGTGGATCCGCAAACCGACGATGTGATGGGTCGTAAGCCGCGTAAGATGACCGATCGTGTGATCGACGCCTCCATGTGGGGCGACATCATCTACATCGGTGTCATCATGGCCATCGTCACACTGATCGGCATGGATATGCACTTGTCCGGCGGCCTGTTCACCGACCGCTCGGTGGATGCCATCGGCCACGAGGCACAGATGACCGAGGCTCGTACCATGGGCTTCACGATTCTGGTGTTCGCCCAGCTGTTCAACGCGCTCGCCTCCCGCTCCCACCTGCAGTCCGTGTTCGTGGGCTTGTTCTCCAACAAGTGGCTGTGGGGCGCGATCGGCCTGTCCGTGGCGCTGCAACTTGTGGTGGTCTATGTGCCGTTCCTTAACGGCCCGTTCGGTACCGTTGCGCTCAGCCCGATGGCTTGGGTGGAATGCATCGGCCTGGCTGCGATTGTGCTCATCGCCTCCGAGTTGCGCAAGATTGTGCTGCGCGCTATGGCCAGGCGACAGTAACGCCAACGGATAGCACCAAATAACAATAAGGGCGGGTCAAATCCTGTTGTAGGATTTGACCCGCCCTTTATATGCGGAACGCAGAACTACTAGTTGCTACCAGTGCCGCTATTCATGCTTGAGCTGTCGGCTTCTTCTCCGGCCTTCTTCTGAGCCTCAGCTGCCGCAGCCTCTTCCTGAGCCTTCTTCTCAGCCTCAGCTTGTGCTGCCGCATCGGCGTCAGCCTTTTGCTTGGCCTGCATTGAAGCGTTCACGTCGGCCTCGGCCTTCTGCAGCTTGGAAATGGCGTTATTCACGTCGGCCTCGGATGGGTTGGCACTGCTTGCCACGGTGTTCGCCTCGGTAATGGCGGTCTGCAATGCGGTGCGAGTATTCTCATCGGCCACGTTGCCGGCCGAGTTGTCCAGAATGCCCTGAGCCTGCGAGACGGCCGAGCTGAGGTTCGACTTCAGCGAGTTGGTGTTTGCCGTCTTCTTGGAAGCATTGACGGCCTTGATGGCGCTGTTGATGGCATCCGTCTTATCGGCGGCGTCGCTGACCTTGCTCTGCATGTCTTCGGTCTGCTTCTTCAACTCATCTGCGCTGAGCTTGGAATCGCAGGTAGCGGTATCGGCCGGGGTGCCAGCATCCTGCACCGCTTGATTCAACGTGGTGATGGTGTTGACGTCGGCCACGTCACTGGTGGGCGTCTGCGCGCTGGTCTGACCGTTCGTGATGGCGGTGGTGAGCTTCTTCTTGGCCGAATCATACTGCTTGGCTGCTGCCTTGCATTCGACTAGCGCCGCCGCTTGGCTCACCTTGCTGCTGTTGGAATGCCACCAGAACAAGCCTCCGGCAATCAACGCCACGACCACAACCACGGCGATGACAATGCCGACGGTTCTGCCCGTGTTTTTCTTGCCGCCGCCTTGATGACGAGGCTCGTGTTCTTCGGGCTCTTCTTCATCAGCGAACTGATCGAGTGGTGGAATGGTGGGCGGTAGTGTCGCCGGCTGTGCGGGAGCCGCAGCCGGTACTTCGGACGGCTGAAATACCTGAGTCGCCTGCATATCTTCAGCAGGCATCGCCTGGGCTGGGGCTGCCGGCATGGCGATGGTCTGCCCAGAAGTGGCGCCGGTACCGTATGCCGGGGTTGTGGGCTGTCCAAACTGAATCGGCTGGAATGCTTGAGTTGCCGCAGTCGCGTCATATGAAGGTACAGCCTGCGTCGGCTGGGTCGGTTGCGCAGGTTGGAATGACTGCGTTGCTTGTGTCGGCTGTACTGGTTGGAATGCCTGCGTCGGCTGCGCGGCTGGCCATACGGGTTGTGTGGGCTGCGCAGGCTGTGTTGCCTGAGTCGCAGGTGCTGGGGGAACCGGAGGCACTACTGGCTTGGATGGTTCTTCAGGGTGCTGGAAGTCGAACTGGAAACCGCCATCACTGTTGGTCATAACATCTCCTTGAAGCGATATGCGAATGGCCGGCAGGTACCGGCCGAAATAACGAATTGCAGTGCTCAGTCAGTAATGTGAGCGCAGTAGAAATTCTCGTAAGAACGGCTCGGAGTCGGCCCGCGCTGGCCTTGGTAATGGGAGCCGGTGCCTTGAGAGCCGTACGGGTGCTCGGCAGGCGAGCTCAGCTGGAAGAAGCACATCTGGCCAATCTTCATGCCGGGCCACAACTTGACCGGCAACGTCGATACATTGGACAGCTCAAGCGTAATATGCCCCTCGAAGCCAGGATCAATAAAGCCGGCGGTCGAGTGGGTCAGAATACCCAAACGGCCCAGTGAGCTCTTGCCCTCAAGGCGTGCGGCAATAGTCGGATCGAGCTTGACGTACTCCCACGTGGAGCCCAGTGCAAACTCACCGGGGTGCAGAATCCACGGTTCGTCGGGAGCCACCTCAAACTGTTCGGTGAGCGCTCCCTGATTTTCGGCGGGATCCACATAGGTATATGCGTGATTGTTGAACAGGCGGAAATAGCGATCCAGCCGTACGTCGATGGAGGCGGGCTGCACCATCTCCGGTGTCCACGGATCCAGGGAGATGTGACCAGCGGACTGAGCGGCGAGAATATCGCGGTCGGACAGCAGCATGAAAACTCCTTGCGGCATGACAAATACTGCTCCCCAGTCTAGCGCCTCGTGCGGAAACAGTATTAGAGCCGATACAGTAGCCGGCAGCGCCCAAGCGCAAAATTTTCAGGTTATTCTCAGAGAACCTCAGAGATAGACACAGAATCGAGTGGTTATATAAGAAATGTCAGCGAAGAGCTGATCAGGAGCCGCAGCAGCTCCCGACAATTGAACCCCTTTCTTCTTCTCTCTCCTTTCTCTCCCCGGCGGCAACTCCGCCGGGGTTCTTTTTTGCTTAGTCGATTCATCCTGCGGAATGACGACCACTCACGCGGTGGGGCGGTACACTGGGGCTATCGGCAGGGAGGGCGGTCCAGATGGCAAGTAATAACGAGGATTACGATTTCTTTGACGACGGACAGTACAACGGTTCGCGCCGCGCTCGCCGCGAACAGCAGTATTCTCGGGGGCGTGGCTCTGGTCGGCGTGCGATCAAGCTGAAAGTCGATAGCCCTGCATCCAAGTTGTTGCGGCGTATCGCATTAATTACCGGATTGCTGGCCGTAGTGGTGGCTGTCTTATCGGCGGCCCATGAGATTGCGCCCGAATCCATCGGTTTTTTGGTGAATGTGCGAGGTCGGTATATCGCGGGTACTGCGGCTGTGCTGATCGGACTTACCCTGATTCTGGTGATTTCGTCGCGTGTCACGATGCCGCGTCACTCCACGCATGGGGGAGTGGGCGCAGGCGGCATCGTCACATTGGTTCTGGCCACGGCTTGTTTGGTGGTGGGTGTGGCCGTGGGCGTACTGTTCCCACAGGGTTTGATTCATCCCGCCGTCAATGACAAAGCGCCGGTAGACAATACCGCACAAATGGAGCAAGGTATTGAACGGGCGGTTGGCGGCGCGTGCAAGGACGGGTGGCAAGGATTGGATGCGGGCGGTCTGCCTGGCATCACCACCGTGCAGATGTGTGCTGATCCGCGTGTTGCGTTCGTATCCTTTGACTCCGAGGCCTCGGCTGCGATGAGCCGGGCGCCAATCAAAAGCGAAATCACTGAATTGTTGGGCCAGCATGCCGACAACGAGAAGACGCAAGGCGACTGGCGTTTGCTGAATGGCAAGCGCTGGATGGTGTTCGGCGAGGCCGACAATATGACCGCGCTTCAGCAGCAGTGGGGTGGCACCCTCGAAACCATCGCCGCAGCCAAAGATGGCATGGACGGTGGCAATGCCGCAGTGTGACCGAAATCATGCCAGTTGAGCACTTCACAACAGCCGAACGCCGTATATTGTGGTGGTATGAGCAACGAAGCGAATGCAAGTCAGCCCTTAATCGGCCGTGAATCCACTGCCGTGCCTGGGCGTTTTGGCGAGCCGCTTTCAGTGGAATACAGCGTGACCTCGCGCGGCGGCTTCGACCAGCACCCCACTCATCCGTTATTCCTATGCTTGCATGGCTGGGGCTCCAGCGAAGAAGACATGGCGGGCATCATGCGCCTCATCGCCCCCTACAACGATTTTGTAGCGTTGCGCGGCCCACTGGCACTTGCCAAGGCTCCCGAACACAGTGAAATGCCCGGCAACTACGCGTGGCTCCATGACGCTCTGCCGGTCGGCGATGATCTTGATTATGACGCGTATGCAGCCGCCACTGCTATCGATCGGTGGGTGGCTGCCAACATTCCCGCTGACCGTGATGTAGTACCGCTCGGCTTCTCGCAAGGTGGTCTCGTCGCCGTGCATCTACTGCGCATCAATCCCGAGCGCTATCGTGCTGTCGTATCGTTGTCTGGTTTCAACGCGCCCGGTCAAGTACCCGGCACCGCTCCCGCCGACGATCGCTTGGCCAATTACGATATCCCCGTGTTCTACACCTACGGCAAAAACGATGGCGTGATTCCCAAGTACGAATTATTCGCTACTGCCGCTTGGCTTGAGGAGCATACGTGGCTCAAAACCAAGAGCTATCGCGGCCTCGACCATAATGTGAGTCTTGAGGAATTCGCCGATTTGCGTCAGTGGTTGCTGGATAACGACATCACGTCTGGCGTGCTGTAATACTTGCCTGATTCATGGCACTGGGTGGTGATGAAGCGATGCGGCCGCACCATGTACAGTAATCGGACGCAACGGAGATCCGCACACACTCCGGTCATAGACTAAAGTCCCATGAGCGAAGTGAGTGCTGAAGAAAACCATGTGGACGAATCCCCGCGCGGCATTGCGGTGATGGTAGTAGTGGGCGTGCTTGTTGGTTTGTTGTCTGGACTGTTCGGCATCGGCGGCGGTACCATCATCGTACCTGCACTGGTATGGCTTGGCCTGACCCAGCGTCATGCGGCCGCCACTTCAATGCTGGCGATTATCCCTACGTCAGTATCTGGCGTGCTGTCTTACGCGGTCAACGGCAATGTCGATTGGATTGCCGCGTTGCTGGTGTTCATCGGTATGTTTGTCGGCGGCCAGATTGGCTCACTACTACTGTCCCGATTGTCGGAAGTCGTGCTGCGTTGGGCATTTGTGGTGTTCATGGCATTCGTCATTCTCAGCCAGCTCATATTCGTGCCTTCGCGTGATTCCTCGATTGAGTTGAACCTCGTTACCGGCCTGTTGATGGTGGTATTCGGCGTAATCGCCGGCATTCTGGCCGGCCTGCTTGGTGTGGGCGGTGGTGCCATTCTTGTGCCATCGTTATCGATTCTGTTTGATGCTTCGGATCTGATTGCTCGCGGCACTTCATTGTTGGCCATGTTCCCGAACGCCGTCACCACTACGGTGGCCAATGTTCGCCGGCGCATGGTGCATGCCAAGGTCGGATTGATTATCGGCATCGTAGCCGCATTGACTGCGCCACTGGGCACGTGGATTGCCGAGGCGATGACCCCACGCACTGGCGAAATCCTGTTCGCCACATACCTAACAGTGCTCCTCATCCGCAGTGTCTGGGTAGCCCTCAAAATCACGAGAAAGTAGCATCCTTGGCTCTCCCCTCAGAGAGGGGAGAGCCAGGAAATTTAGATGCCGGAATCGGCGTCAACCTGCATGACGTATATATTGCGCCTGAGCGAACGTGCTTGTGCACGGTTGATGTCGCCGGCCTCAAGCATGTCCTGAATCACACTGAGCTCAATACCGTAGCTCTCGCGCTTCACCTCTTCGACCTGCGTGATTGCCTCAGTGGTGCCGCTCATATTTGGCCGTGCCTGCAGCGAGCCCTCGGCGCGACGGTAATCCAAAAGCAGCGCTGAACAATGCTCGGTGTTGTAGGTGTCGTTGCCCATCTCGTCCACCAGCCGGTCAATCACATGATGAATCGCTTCAACCTGCAATTCGCGTGTGCGGGCAAAAATCTGATCCTCGCTCACCAGCGGCGTGGTATGGCGAATCTTCGAGACGGTGCGCTTGGCGTAGTTGCTCACTTGGCGCTGCAACATGCGTGCACGTCCACGAATCTGCGATACCGCATGACCGGAAGTCGGATCGGTGGAGGTGTGGCGCAACGTATTCATGATCTGGTCGAGCATGCGCTCGCAAGCTTCCACATTCAGCTCCTGCGTGGCTGAATCCGCCGCCGGATGCGTCTTGGTTTCGGTAAGGCGGTCACGCACGAATTCCTTCTCCCAGTGCAGCGCTTCGATTTGCAGCTTCTCCAACCCCTGCGGGTCGGTTTCCCCGATGTGCTGCTGCAAGCGGCCGATACGCTTGGTGTACTGGTCGATGACCATAAGCACTGCACGTCGGTTCTCGGGCGTGATGAGGCCAGTCAGTTCTTCCACGGTGGAGCGGAGCACCTCAATGGTGACCGGTATCATCTCCGCGCCGGGATCGCGGTTGCGGTTCGGAGCTAGCAGCGGTAGCAGGAAGTTGGCTAGCAGCAATGTCACGATAATCACGCCGGAGGCGATGAAAATGAGTTCGTCGCGCATGGGGAATGCCGCGCCGCCCGCAATGTAATACGGGATGGTAAACATCAACGACAGCGTGATGGTGCCCTTGGGGCCGCCGAACGTCATCACGGCGGCCGACCTCCAGCGCTCAGGGGTCATTTTGCGTCGCATGCCGGTGTTCATGTCGCGGGCGATGCGCAGCATGGCGGTGATCCAGAGGAAGCGCAGCACAATCACCACCAAAGTGACGAGCAGGATAATGCCGATGAGCACGGTGTTGCTGATGTATGGGTCGGACCAGCTGGCCTGCATAGCTCGCGGCAGCTGCATGCCTAGCAGGATGAACACGGCGCCGTTGAGGGAAAAGCTCAACACTCCCCATACGGAGGAAGACACGATATTCGTGCGGGCCACGTTCGGGCCCACTCCGGTACGGTCGAAACGGATGAACAGACCGGCTGCCACCACTGCCAGAATGCCGGATACATTGCATTCCTCCGCACCTAGATACAGCAGGAATGGCAGGAAGAGTTCCATCAAAATACGGGTGGTGGTGGTCTCCCAACCGAGGGAGCGTACGGTCTCGAACACCCAGTTGGCGCATCCGGCCACCAGCAGACCGAACAGCGTGCCGCCAAAGAACGAGATCACGAATTCACCGGCGGCTTGGCCCACGGCAAAGTCTCCGGTGAATGCCGCAGCAAGTGCAAACTGGAAGCCGACGATGCCGGAAGCGTCATTGAATAGGGATTCGCCTTTGAGTACGCTGCGCTGACGTTGGGACAGTGAAGCCTCTTTGCCCAAGGAACTCACGGCCACTGCATCGGTCGGGCCGAGCGCCGCGCCTAGGGCCAGAGCGGAAGCCAAGGTAATCGAAGGCCATACGGCATGCAGCGTGAATCCCACTGCGGTCATCGTCACGATAGCCAGACCAATCGCCAGGGATAGGCTCAAATCCAACGTTTTCAGCAGGGCGGATTTGTCGATTTCATGCGCTTCGAGATACAGCAAGGGCGCGATGAACAGCACCATGAACAATTCCGGATCGAGCTTGGCATCCGGGAAGAACGGCAAGTAGGTGACCAGCACGCCCAGCACGATCTGCACCAGCGGCGTGGATACACGAGGTACGAAACGACTGGCGAACGAGCTCACCACCACTGCTGCGATAATGCACAGGATGAGCTCGAATACAGCCATGAGTGTCTCCCTTTCTTTATCACTCAAAGTATATGAGCATCGTTAGGAAAACATTAAGCTTCAGGCCGAGTGTGGCTGAGTTCGTATCATCTCGCGTGTGGCATGCGGTTGGGTTCATGTCGTTTTGCGTGGGACACGATGCGGAAACTGGCGATTTTTTCGTGTTGTCCCACTTGACCGTGTCCCATTAGCAACATCAATCGATTGACATTCTTTATGTCCCACAAGCCCAAAACATGAAACGTTGAAATGTCGCCATTTTTTAAGGATGATGCTTTTCGCCGATTGAGAGGAGCGTGGGACATAATGCGAAAACCGGCCAAATTCACATCTTGTCCCACGGGGCAGGTCGTGTACTCGTCCAGATGGGACATATCTGCTGAAAGTCGTTGATGACCGCAAGCCACGCGGCATACACTCGTTCATATGGGGCATATGGGATATGACGAGATGATGCACGGCGCGCTGGAGCTCGCCAAAAGGGCCGCGGCAGCCGGCGATGTGCCGGTTGGCGCAGTGGTGGTGGACGCCGACGGCCAAATCATCGGGCGAGGATACAACACACGCGAGGCCGATGGCGATCCACTGGCGCATGCCGAAATCATTGCCATGCGTGAGGCCGCCCGCGCATTAGGCTCGTGGAATCTCTCCGATTGCACACTGGCTGTTACGCTTGAGCCTTGCCCGATGTGCGCCGGCGCATGCATCCAAACCCATATCGGCACCATCGTGTTTGGCGCGTGGGACTCCAAGCTCGGTGCTTGCGGGTCAATCTGGGATATCCCGCGCGATCCCCATATTGGCCACGCCCCTGAAGTGCATGGCGGCGTGGCAGAAGCCGATTGCCAGACTCTCCTCAGCGCGTTCTTCGCTCATCGGCGGTAAATCGCTCAAATACTTACTTCATCCATCCAACACGCGGCACCAAGGCAACATATTCTACTTCTTCTACCATCACAATCAGTAGTTCAATGCATTCCGTATACGTCGAAGGAGACACTATGGCCCAGAACACCGCCACCTTCACCGGTACCGCCGCTGACGGAACCGCGCTCACCGCCATCTATCTTGCACAGCCCGATGCCAACGTGGCAATCGGTCTGGTCGCTGCCGGCGATGACCTGCCGCGTATCATTCATTGGGGTCGCCCGCTGAGCAATCCTGAGACCTTGCTCGCTGCGTACGATGCGCTCAAGCCGCAGCGCGTTTCCGGTGCACTCGATGACACCGCCTGGCCGTCCATCCTGCCGACTCAGGCCGAAAGCTGGATTGGCGAGCAGCGTGTGGTGCTGCGCCGCGACGGCATCGAACTCTTCCCCAAGTTCACCGTGACCGGTATGAAATCCGATGGTGTGGTGGCTGCTAGCCTCGATGCTGTGTCCGGCGACAGCTACACCGATGTGACTGGACGTGCCCGTACCACTGGCCCGGCCAACGTGCCCGGCGTGGCAATCACTGCGCGCGACGAAGAGCAAGGCGTGGAACTCGAATGGCATCTCGAACTTCTGCCCGGTGGTTTGGCCCGTCAGAAGGCCATCGTGACCAACCTGTTCGGAGCAGAAGCCGGTGCCGAGGCCCCGCTGGAAATCGGCAAGATCGAGCTCGGTTTCCCGCTGCCCGAATCCGCATCCGAAATCCTGACCACCACCGGCCACCATCTTCGCGAACGCAGCCCGCAGCGTCAGCCGCTCACCATCGGACGTTTTGAGAAGCCGCAGCTCGCAGGTCGCCCTGATTTCGATGCCTCCCTGCTGCTTACCGCCGGCGTTCCCGGCTTCGGCTTCGAGCATGGCGAGGCCTACTCGGTGCACGTGGGCTGGAGTGGCAACTCCGTGCTGTCCGCCGAGCGACTGCCGTACACGCAGGGTGTGATTGGCGGCGGCGAGCTGCTGTTTGGCGGCGAAGTAACGCTTGATGATGCAGCCGGCGAAGGCCAGAGCTCTTACGAAACCCCATGGCTGTTCGGCTCCTTCGGCGATGGTCTGAACGAGATTGCCGCACGCTTCCACTCCTATGTGCGTTCTTTACACCCGCGCTTGTTCTCGCACGGCCGTCCGGTAATCCTCAACACCTGGGAAGCCGTGTACTTCGACCACAACTTCGATACGCTCAAGGCGCTCGCCGACAAGGCAGCCGCTTCTGGCGTGGAACGATTCGTGGTGGATGACGGTTGGTTCGGTTCTCGCCGCGACGACACCTCCGGCCTTGGCGACTGGCAGATTTCTCAGGACGTATGGCCCGATGGCCCGAAGTCCCTCAAGGCGCTCGCCGATTATGTGCATGCCAAGGACATGGAGTTCGGCCTGTGGTTCGAGCCGGAAATGGTCAACCCCGATTCCGACGTGGCCCGCAACCACCCTGATTGGATTCTTTCGCCCACTGCCGGCCGTCTGCCGCTGCAGGGCCGCACTCAGCAAGTGCTCGACCTGACCAATCCGGAAGCTTTCGATTACATTTACAGCTGCATGGATCAGCTCGTCGGCGAGCTCGGCATCGACTACATCAAATGGGATCACAACAAGCTGGTCACTGAGCCCGGTTCTCGCCGCTCCGGCCGTCCGGCCGTGCATGCGCAAACTATTGCCGTCTATGAGATTTTCAAGGGCCTCAAGACCGCTCACCCGGGTCTCGAAATCGAAAGCTGCTCTTCCGGTGGCGGCCGTGTGGATCTCGGTATCCTCGAATACGCCGACCGTATCTGGGTGTCCGATTGCGTGGATCCGGTCGAACGCGCGGACATCCAGCGTTACACATCACTGCTTGTGCCGCCTGCCATGATGGGCGAGCATGTGGGTGCCAGCCCCGCGCACTCCACTCGTCGTGAGACCAGTCAGGAATTGCGCATGGCGATGGCATTCTTCGGGCACATGGGCATCGAATGGAACCTGCTCAAGGAGCCGGACGATGCACTTGCCAAGCTGGCAGTGTGGGTGGCCGAGTTCAAGAAGCATCGTGATTGGTTCGCCATCGATACCTGCGTGCACGCCGACTCCAGCGATCCGGCCGTGCGCCTCGATGGCATGGTGATGCCGAACCGCAATGCTGCCATCTACCGCTTCACCCAGCTGACCACGAGCCAGACCTATCCTGCCGCTCCCGTGCATCTGCCTGGCCTTGACCCCAAGCGCAAGTATCGCATCAGCCCGCTCGACCCAAGCCTGGACCTCGAAGGTCTGACCAATGGTCAAAGCACCCTCGGTTGGTGGAACGAAGAAGGCGTAGTCCTGACCGGCGAAGCCCTGCAGCGCTACGGCATCCGTCCCCCGTCCCTCCACCCTCAGCAGGCAGTACTGTTCAAGGCCGTGGCGTTAAGCTGACAGCCCAGTGGGCTGTCAGTAGCCATGGCCTGAGCGAAGCGATAGCTGAGTGAAGGTGGGATTGAGCCTTGCCGATAGGCAAGTCCGTAATTGCTGGTCGTGGCGGAGTGACCTACCCAATATGCTTTACGATTACACGGCTGGCAGCGGCTTTGGCCCAGAGCTGCCAGTCGTGATCCATAATCGTGAACTTCACCGGTTGAGTTTGGCTATGCCGATAGAAGCGGATGCCGTCACGCAGCGAATCGGTACCAAGCTTCGCCAAAAATGCCGATTCGCCGGCGATCATTACATGCCCCGGCATAGCGATGTTCGCCACGGTGGCCACCAGCGATCCCAATCGGAAGCAAGTGCGGTGCACTAGCTGGGAGGCTTGCGGCACATGGGCTCTGGCATCGTGCGCAAAATCATCGAAGGTCACTGCGCGGCCGATGATCGCCGAATACTGTTCCGCAATCGAATCGTCAGTCAGGCATTGCGAACACCCGATATGCCCACTGGGGCAGCGCGGGCCCTCCGGGTCGATGAGCACATGCCCCACTAGGCCAAAACTCTTGTCCGGGTAACTGACCGGTTCGCCATGCACAGCCAGCGAATAGCCCACGCCCACGCCGATGGTCACTACGGCGAACGTATCCACGCCCACTCCCGGCCCGAACCAGGAGGCATCCACCAGCAGCGAATCGATATCGTTGAATACGCCGCATGGCAATCCGGTGGCCTCGTACACCATTGCGCCTAAATCTGTGGTGCCCTCCCAGTGCAGGAATGGGGCGAACGTGACGATGGAATCATCGATCACGTGACCTCCGACCGCTACGCCCACGGCAGTGGGAGCGGGCAGGCCGGTGGCGGCGACATCATCAGAGCATTCACGAACCAGCGTGGCTATCGATGATGTCACATATTCTGCCGACTGATCAGCACCAATTGGTATCTCATGCCGGCCGGAAACCACCTCGCCATGCGCGTTCACGGCGGCCGACACAATGGATGTGCCGTGCACTTTGACGCCTACGAAGGTGCGTGCGTTCGAGCATAATACCAATGCGGTCTGCGGCCGGCCGCGACGATCCGAGCTCTCCTTGGGAGTAAACCGTTCAGGCAGCTTGCCTGTAGTTCCGGCCACAGCCGGCAGTTCTTCGATGACTCCAGCATAAATCAAATCGCTGGTAATGCGGGAGAGCGCACCCTGGCTCAATCCCAGCATCTGTGCCAATGTGGTGCGCGCAATCGGCCCATATTGGGCGATGGCTGCCGCCACGCGATGCGTATGCTCGGATCCGGAAAACCATTGCGGAATCGCATTGGCGTCAGACATGCTTAAGCCCCTTTGCATTATTTATTGCGTTAATCACAAAATACCGCGCTTTTTGTTTCTTGCGCAAGTGGGCTCGCTGGCGCTGGGAATGAAATGGCGCAATCGTTACTTTTGAAAGTGGAAGAGCCGCCGGCGCTGAAGCCGGAAGGAAAAAGATAAAGGAGTCAACAATATGCTGTCCGATTCCCCACATTCAACGCCTAGACTGAAGCGTCTGGCCGTGCGCACTGCTGCTGTGGCGTGCGCTATCGCCGTCGGCTTCGGCCTGGCAGGCTGCGGATCGAGCACCGCAGGTACCGTTACGCTGGATTTCTTCCAGTTCAAGTCCGAGGCTGCAGACCAGTTCAAATCCATGGTCGCCGACTTCGAAAAGCAGAACCCGACCATCAAGGTCAACATCAACAACTCCGCCAACGCCCAGACCGATCTACGCACCCGCTTCGTCAAGAACCGCGTGCCGGACGTAATCACCTTCAACGGCGACATCAGCTTCGGCAACTTCGCCGCATCCGGTGTTTTCTACGACTTCACCGACGAGCCCATCGTGGACACCCTCAACCCCGGCATGGTGCAGATCGCCAAAAACCTGGTGCAGACCACCGATTCCTCCAAGAAGCGCCTGTATGGTCTGCCCTTTGCCGGCAACGCCTCCGGTTACATCTACAACAAGGCGCTGTTCCGCAAGGTAGGTCTCGACCCGGAGAACCCGCCGACCACGTGGGCCGAATTCACCGACATGCTCAACACCTTCAAGGACGCCGGCATCAATTCGTTGCAGGGCACAGTGGCCGACGCCTGGACCGCCCAGGCCCCGCTCGCCTCGCTGACCGGTACGCTGGTTCCCGAGTCGAAGTACACTGAGCTCAAGCAAGGCAAGACCACATTCCAGGAACTGTGGAAAACCGCAGTCGAGAAGGAATCCGAACTCTTCACCTACTCCACTGCCGATACTGGCGTCACCTACCAGCAGGGCACGCAGAACTTCGCCCAAGGCAAGGCCGCGATCATCCCGCTCGGCACCTACGCCATCCCGCAGATTCTGCTGATCAACCCCGATATCGAACTTGGTTTCGCCCAGATGCCGGCCACCGATGACGCCAGCGAGCAGATCCTCACCGCCGGCGACGACGTGATGCTCACCATCGGTGCGAACACCAAGCACCCCAAGGAAGCGATGAAGCTCGTCGAATTCCTCATGCAGAAGGATCAGCTCGACGCCTACGCCGATGCGCAGTCCGCCATCACCCCGCTCAAGGACACCTACTTCGGCAATGAGGCGCTGGAAACCGTGCGCCCGTTCTTCGAGGAAAACCGACTGGCCGACTTCTGCGACCACTATATTCCTTCGTCCATCAACATCGGCGGCTACCTGCAGACCATGGTGACCTCCGGCAACACCGACCGCTTCCTGAACCAGATGCAGACCGAATGGGACAAGGTCCAAGCCAGGACCTTCGAGTGATCGGTAGGAGAGGAGAACATCATGTCACACGCAACTGCAACTAAGACCGCTGCTCCGGCCGCTAAGTCCGCTGCCAAGAAACCCGCCAAGAAGAAGGTTTCCGCCTTCTCCACCCGCAAAGTGGACCCCGCCTATTATTGGATGGCGGTTCCGGCGGCCATCATCTTCGCTTTCTTCCTCTACCTGCCATTTCTTGACGGCGTAAAGTATTCCTTCACCAATTCGCAGGGATACGGCGACTACAAGTTCATCGGCCTGAAGAACTACATCGCTCTCTTTCAAGACAACCGTGTGGGCCACGCCTACCTGTTCACATTCTTCATCGCCATTCTCATCACAGTGCTGATCAATGTGATTGCCCTGTTCCTATCGGTGATGCTGAACTCGAAGATCGCCTTCAAAAACGGCTTCCGTGCCATCTTCTTCATTCCCTACACCCTCTCCGTGCTGGTCATCGGCTACGTGTTCAAGTACATCTTCATGAACCCGTTGCCCGAACTTGGCAAGGCACTCGGCATCAAGTGGCTGTCCACCTCGCTGCTGACCAATGAGCAGCTCAGCTGGATCCCGATCGTTTTCCTCGCCGTCTGGCAGGGCATCGCCTACTCGGTGCTCATCTACCTCGCTGGTCTGCAGACCATCGACGACGAAATCTACGAGGCCGCCGCCATCGACGGCGTCAATCCCTGGCAGAAGTTCTGGAAGATCACCTTCCCGCTGATCGGACCGTTCTTCACCATCAACCTCGTGCTGTCCATGAAGAACGCGCTCGGTACCTTCGATCAGGTCGTCGCCTTGACCGATGGTGGCCCGAACTCCGCCACCGAAACCGTCACCTACCTCATTTGGAAGGGTGGCCTGACCGGTGGCGAGTACGCCTACCAGACCGCGAACGCCGTGCTTTTCTTCATCGTGCTGGCGATTATCGCCTTCGTGCAGCTGCGCATTTCCCGCAGCCAGGAACAAATCTGATTTAGGGGAGGATAAGAAATGACTACTGCAACAGTTGCTCCGTCCAAAGCCGGTAAGCCCGCCAAGTTCCGCAGGGATCACCGCATCAACTGGTGGCTGACCGCCGCTGTGGCAGTGCTGAGCCTGACCATTCTGATCCCGCTCTACTTCACCATCGTCACCGCGCTGAAGACCCCGGCCGAAGCCGGCACCTTCGCTCTGCCCACCTCGTGGCAGTGGCATAACTTCGCCGACGCCTCCGCCAAGGTCAACTACCCGAAGGCCGCGCTCAACTCCGCGATTATCACGGTGGCCGCCGTGGTGCTCACCCTGCTGACCAACACCTTCGTGGCCTACGCCGTGGCCCGCAACATGGATAAGCGCTTCTTCCGCTTCCTGTACTACTTCTTCATCGCCGCCATGTTCGTGCCGTTCCCGGTCGTCATGCTGCCGATTGCGAAGCAGATGGGCTCCCTGCATCTGGACAACCAGGTCGGCCTGATCATCCTGTACACGGTGCTCGGCTTGGGCACGAACCTGTTCATCGCCACGGGCTTCATCCGTTCGATTCCGGTCTCGCTGGAAGAGGCGGCCCGCATCGATGGCGCATCCACGTGGCGCATTTTCTGGACCATCATCTTCCCGCTGATGAGCCCGATTAACGCCACCATCGCCATTCTGACCGCGCTGTGGGCCTGGAACGACTTCCTCCTGCCGTTGATCATTCTGACCGACCAGTCGAACCAGACCATCCCGCTCGCCCAGTACGTCTTTAGCTCGCAGTTCGCCACCAACTACCCGATGGCATTCTCCAGCTACCTGATGGCCATGGCCCCGATCCTCATCGTCTACATTTTCGCCCAAAAGTGGGTTGTCGGTGGAGTGATGAGAGGAGCGGTCAAGTAAAGGAAAGCCCAGTGGGCTTTCCGTTGACCGCTCCGAGCGGGCGGCAGCCCGCGAGGCAATATTGAGTCTGGCCGCAGGCCAGTCCGTAATTGCAGGACGTTGTGAAGTAATGCAGTGCTCGACGTTGCATTACTTCACAGCGTCGAGCGAGATGAGCCGATTAAGGAAACAGCCCCAGTGGGGCTGTTTCCTTAATCGGGCGGCCGATGGGCCGCATACTCACGAGGTAATGTAGCGCTCGGTTTTTTCTGCCGCACAAGCCGGAAACTGGAGCTTTTGGTGTTATGCGGCAGACCGCCATTGGCCCCTTCCGAGGAGTGGAATCAAGAAATGGCGGATTTCCAACGTTTTTGGGAAGACTGGATTTGCCGCATGAACACGATTCGGCCATTTTTCGTGTTGTGCGGTACGTGCGTGTGCCACATGGGTGCAGAAACGCCTGTTCTCATGCTGTGTGGCACGTGTTTGTGCGCATAGGTGTGGAATCGCCCGTTTCTGCGTTGTACGGTACGGAAGCATGACGCGCAATCGTCTAGCGGTCACCGGAGACCCAGTGTGGCATGCTATTTTCGCCCGGACATCAACCGGATCGGTCGTTTATCGAATCGCTGCTATGCAATCCGGAACGCACGAATCGTGCACCGGGCCGTGCATTGCCAACTGGCGCTATTTATTTTCCGGCACACCAATGCAGGTCACTAATGGGAATGTAATTCACCATTTTTTTAGACTGTGAGCAACGGGCAATATAGACATGAATAAGGAGCCAACGATGACTACTTTCAACCGCGCAATAATTCCCGACGCCATTCGCACCAACGGCGCCACGCCCAACCCGTGGTGGTCGAACGCGGTGGTGTACCAGATTTACCCGCGGTCGTTCCAGGACACGAACGGCGATGGTTTCGGCGACCTGAAGGGCATCACCTCCCGCCTTGACTATCTCGCCGATCTCGGCGTGGATGTGCTGTGGCTCTCTCCGGTCTACAGGTCCCCGCAAGACGACAACGGCTACGACATCTCCGACTACCGGGACATCGACCCGCT